>Ga0207957_1000046_pt1 | contig 29715 bp, 39 predicted proteins | sample CryBogCBH27Jun07_FD_184603 | JGI IMG/M metagenome (GOLD analysis project Ga0207957, IMG submission 184603) | Freshwater microbial communities from Crystal Bog, Wisconsin, USA - CBH27Jun07 (SPAdes) | ecosystem: Environmental > Aquatic > Freshwater > Lake | place: Crystal Bog, Wisconsin, USA...
ATATACAACTCTCAGGATAGCTTCTGGGACGTCATAGCGGTGGCGCAGCAGTAAGATGGCCACGAAAGTCATCCTCATCACGGCGGGTACGGCAGTAACTCTTCCCGCTGACTGGAACCCAGCCAACAACACCATTGAAGTGATTGGCGGCGGCTACGGTGGCGGGTCAGGCTCGTCAACAGTAAGCGGCGTCGGCGGTCAGGGCGGCTCGTATGCAAAGATCAGCAACTTCGGCGCTGCTAACACATCGTACACAATACAGATTGGTCAGGGTGGGGCGGGAACTGCCCTCACTCCAACTCTTGGTACTTCAACGTGGCTGAGCAACACGGGCTCTGCCCCAACCACTACAGCACAGGGTGTCCTTGCCGTCTCGGGATCGGGCGGGGGGTCAATCGGTACAACTACGTATGCCGGTGGCGCGGGCGGTGCGGGCGTTCTTTTCGCTACTAACCGCAGTGGCGGCGGTGGCGGCGGCGCGGCAGGGCCTACGGGCGCAGGCAACACCGGCGCGGCGGCAGCGACTACTGTGGGGGGCGCGGGTGGCTCTGGCTCTGCCGGGGCAGGCGGAGCGGGCGGTACTGGCGATGCAGGGACTGGTGCCGGGAATGGCGGCACCGCTACGCAGTTCACGGCCACTACGACAACGATCAGTGGGACCGGCATCACAACCGTATCTACTGCCGGGGCCGGTGGAGGTGGCGGTGGCGGTCAGGGCGCTGCCGCAGACTTTGGGGGCGATGGCGGCCTGTATGGTGGCGCGGGCGGGGGCGGCAGCTACAACTCGGCCAACCCCAGCACGCAGTCCGGCGGGGCCGGTAAGGGCGGCTTGCTGATTTTGACCTACACGCCAGCATCAAATTCTTCCAATTTTTTTGCAATGTTCTAATAAAAATTATCATTTATTTTATTTATAAAAACAGTTTACATTTCAGATTGCTTTGGGAAAATTTAAGCATGACAAAGCAACTTAATATTTGCGTCTACGCCATAAGTAAAAATGAAGAAATATTTGTAGATCGATTCTGCAAAGCTGCTTCCGATGCTGATATGATTATGATTGCCGACACGGGAAGCACTGATGCAACTGTTGAGTTGGCAAAAAGCTATGGCGCTGTTGTTCATGAAATCTGCATTACGCCTTGGCGCTTTGACGATGCTCGCAACGCTGCTCTTGCTCTCGTACCTCGCGATGTTGATGTTTGCGTTAGCTTGGACCTTGATGAAGTCCTGCAACCGGGGTGGCGTGAAGAAATAGAGCGCGTCTGGCTGGATGGGACTACCCGCCTAAGATACGGCTTTGACTGGGGCGCTGGCATCGTCTTTCAATACGAAAAGATTCATGCTCGCCACGGGTATCGCTGGGTACATCCTTGCCATGAATACCCCGTGCCGTATTTGATCAATGAGCAATACGCGCAGACAGATATGCTTATGGTCATCCATAAACCCGATCCAACCAAAAGCCGTGGGCAATATCTGCCGCTTTTGGCAATGTCGGTAACGGAAGACCCGCACGATCCGCGCAACGCATTTTATTACGCTCGGGAACTATCTTTTCACGCACGTTGGCAGCAGGCCATCGACGAGTGTAACCGTTACCTTGCCCTGCCCGGTGCAACGTGGGCGAACGAACGCTGCTACGCTTACCGGGTCATGTCGCGCTGTTATGCTGAATTGGGCGATTTTGACAATGCAATCAAGATGGCGCGTTTGGGTGTTATTGAAGCACCGCAGACCCGCGAACCTTGGTGCGAGATTGCCAAGCTGGCTTATCAACGCGGGTTGTGGGCTGAGTGCTACGGCGCTGCCGTATCCGCACTTGCTATTGAGCAGCGGGAATGGGTTTATACAGTCGATCCCGAAGTGTGGGGCGCAATGCCGCATGACTTTGCAAGCATTGCAGCTTGGCACCTTGGCTTGAAAGATGAAGCGATTAAGCAGGTAAAACTTGCAATTAATAAATCGCCCGACGATGAAAGACTTCGCGCTAATTATGTGCTAATGTCTGGCGCGGCAAATTCTGAAAGTGCGGAATAATGGCTTACAGCGCATTAAACGGAACAGAGACTTTCGGTTCCGAACTTCAATCAATCATGTATGCCGATGACATTGTTCCGGGATCGCAGGCTTCTTATCAGACCTGCAAAACGCTATATCTTTACCATCCGTTTGGGCAAAAGATTGTCGATTTCCCGCTTTACATGGCTACGTACAAGCCGCGCAAAATCACCGTTCCTAAAGCGCCCGACGACGGCAATATGTTGGTTGAGGCATTCGAACAGGAATGGAAGGACATCAAGGCCACGAACCACATCATCAACGCGGCGCGCACCTCGCGCATTTATGGCATTTCCACGCTGGGCGTTGTTGTAAAGGATGACGATACACAAGAGCCGCTGGACTTTAAAAAGCTGTATGGCGCAAAGATTGCAATCAGCACTTTTGACCCGCTGAATACCGCTGGCAGTCTGGTTTTAAACCAAGACCCGAACGCACTTGATTTCCAGAAAGTGACCGGCGTTTCGGTCTCTGGCAAGGCATACCACCGCTCGCGTGTTTGCGTGGTAATGAATGAGGCCCCGATTTATATTGCCTATGAAAGCGCGGGCTTTGGCTTCGTGGGGCGGTCGGTATATCAGCGTGGGCTGTTCCCGCTCAAGTCATTTTTGATGACGCTGGCAACTGACATGATGGTTGCCACCAAAGCAGGTTTGTTGATTACGAAAATGGAAAGCCAGTCGTCGGCGGTTGACCGGCCTATGCTTAACATTTTCAGCCAAAAGCGGCAGATGCTTAAAGAAGCGCAGACCAACAATGTTTTGTCGATTGGCACGACCGAAAGCATTGAAAGCCTGAACCTACAAAACCTTGATGGCGCGTTTACTATGGCGCGCAAGAATATTATTGAGAATATTGCATCGGCTTGCGGAACACCAGCCAAGATGTTGTTGTCTGAAACTTTTGCTGAAGGCTTTGGCGAGGGGACTGAAGACGCAAAGGCAATTGCGCAATATATCGACGGTATCCGCGAGTGGATGCAACCGCTGTACGACTTCATGAGCGAGATCGTAATGTATCGCGCTTGGAATGAAGATTTTTACAAAACGGTACAGAACAAATACCCGAACGAATACGGCGACGTGCCTTATAATGTTGCGTTCAATGAATGGCGCAACAGCTTCCATGCGGAGTGGCCGACGCTGCTTGATGAGCCGGAAAGCGAAAAGCTGCGCGGTGAAGATGTCATCCTAAAAGCAATCATTTCGGTTGCTGAAGTGTTGATGCCGGTTGTCCCGCCCGAAGCCAAGGCGCAAGTGCTGGAATGGATGCAAGACAACCTGAATAGCAACAAGCGCCTGTTTGCATCGCCGTTGAATCTGGATTTTGAAGCGATTGCCAATTATGAACCGGCTGTTCCCGAAAAGCCCGTTTCAGAGCCGCGCCCTGAAAGTCTGGCCGATGCGGGTGTTCCGAAGAACGAACGATTCGATGAAGTTGATGATGACGTAAGGCGCACCGCGATGGCGTCGGTTAACTTTATGCGGCATGTTGGCTAGAATGTCGTCGCCAAGCGTCATGATCCGCGAAGAGTTGCAAAACTTCAATATTGCATCAACCAATCATGCGCAGGCATATCACAGCTTTTTGATGATGTGCGAAATGGGCAATTGGGACGAGGCGCAGCGATGCCACCTTGCATCCAGCGCATTGCTTGAGGCGGCTATGGATGCGTTTTACAACGCCTGCCGCCTGCAAGAGATTAACGAAGGGATGACCGATCCCAATGCCTAATCCCGATGGATCGCCCACTTATTTTGAAGTGTTGACTGCCGCCGTAAACGATGTCGCGCAGCACGGTTACGACAGCGAAGAACGCATAGCATACTGGGCGGAGCAAATCCGGCTGGCCGCTGAACGCTCGATGAAATCGATGGATGAAGTCGAAAACATGGTCCGCGAAGCCATGTTCGCCGTTTACCGCCGCGAGGTCGATCTGGCCGGGATATTGAAATACAATCCCGGCGTGACAGCGTATAGGCTGGAACAAATCAAGCCCGAGCTTCATGCAGAGTTGAATCGGCGGATTGCGGCAAGCGTTGACCTAATCAAGCTGAACCGCCCCCAATCCATCGAAAAGACGATGCAACGATTTAAGGGGTGGGCAACCTCCGTCCCCAAGGGCGGCAGTGATAATGTCAAGAAACGCGACGAGAAATCTAATCTACGCAAGGCCCTTGCGCAATTGCCATTCGAAGAGCGTCGTGTTATTATTGACCAGAATGCAAAGTTGTTTTCTGCGATCAATACAACAGTTGCTCTAAACGGCGGTGCGATTGGCGGTTATTGGCAAAGTCACAAGTTTCAGCGTGGCTACAATGGCAGGCCCGATCACAACGCGCGTGATGGGAAGTTTTTTTTGGTGCGGGATAGTTGGGCATATTCTGCTGGATTGGTAAAGCCGGGTAAAGACGGGTACACCGATGAAGTGGAAATGCCAGCGGAGCTACCATTTTGCAAATGCAGTTACAAATATGTCTTTTCGCTTCGATCCGTGCCTGATGAGTGCATGACTGAAAAAGGCAAAAAGGCACTGGCTGATGCTAGGGCGAAAATTCAGGCAATGACCAAGTGAGCATTTACCAGCGATGGCAGAAATTCAACGAGGCGCTGGCGGTTAGGATCGTCATTGCCGTTGCCACGATGGAATGTGTTTATGCGTTCGCCGCGTTTGTACTGGTTCCGTTTTTCCTGCCGTCCACCGAAAGCCTTGTGCAGTATATTAGCTCAAGCCTGTTGCAGTTGATTTTTCTCCCGCTAATTATGGTCGGGCAGGAAGTCCTTTCGCGCAAAGAGCGTCGGCAGCGTGAATTTGACCATGAAATGCTTATTAACGAAATGAGCCTTTTGCGTGATATTCACGCAGCTATCATTGAGAACAAGGACATCACCAATGCCGCTTGAACATGCCAAAGCAGGAACGCCGGGTTTCGGTCGCAACATTGAAACGGAAATGAAGGCTGGCAAACCGCAGAAGCAGGCGGTGGCGATTGCCTACAAGATGGCGGGTGAGCGCAAGGACGCAGCTAAAGCCGATTGCATTTACGAAAAGAACGGCGAGTTCTTTTTTGAAGTCCCCGGCTTCAAGGATCATCGCGGCCCGTTCGCCACAATGGCCGAGGCGAAGGAAGCTGCTGCGAAGGCTGGCGTTGTGATGGATGCTGATCCTTGCTGGGAAGGCTACGAGATGGTTGGGATGAAGACCAAGGGCGGCAAGCCGGTTCCCAACTGTGTGCCCGATGCGGATGAGGCTATCCTTGGCCGTATGGACGCAGACCGCATTCCCGCGCATATTCGGCATCATGGCGTCATGATTGATACGTCTTTCAAAAAAGGCAGCAACGGCACCGAAGCTGATTATTGGGTTGTGGAAGGAAGCAGTGGACGTTTCTACAGCCTTGCCGCAGCTAAAGAAGTGGCGGAAAACGTCGCTAAACGCAGGAAATCTGTCAAGGCCGATGCCCGTTATACGCGCAAAGAGGAAATCGAAAACGCGGAATCCGCATTGCGCTATTACGAAGAAGAGCTGAAAAAGCACGAACGCCGCGCCAAATCCAAGGACCGCGATGAGGCGGAAGATGGGAAGGCTAGTGTACGCTGGGCAAAGGAAAGCATTGCGCGCGAAAAGCGTAATCTTGCAAATGCCAAGGCGCGCAAAGACAGTGCCGCCGCCGACTACGTGGAAGAGGAAGCCATCATGGCAAATGAACGCAAGGACGCAGCCCCCACCATCGTGCGTGAAGGCGACCAGTGGATTGTTGGTGTCGAACACGATGGCAGTATGTCGGTGTTCCGCCTGAATTGCTCTGACTACACCCGCGCAGAAGCTCTGGAATACGCTAGTAGCGTACCGCAATATACCTACGGCAAATTCACGGAGCGCATGGATAGCCTACCCCCGTTGCAGCGCGCCCTGCATATGGCTGATGCGCTTTACCACAAGGCTCATGCCGACGCTGAACGCGACCTGCCGGGTGCTGGCACTAACGAGGGCGGGTATGGCGATGCTGATTGGATCACGAATGATCCAGTTATGGCCAAAGAATTGAAGCGCATTGATCGAGAATATGAAAAAGCTCGATCAAATGCGCAAAACCTACCGCTAGAAAAAAAGGTCAAAGCATATCGTGAAGCCAAGGAGGCTCGCGATAAGGCTTATGATGCAATCAGGGCTAAAATGGCAAAATGACCCGCTCAACCGTCACGTCTAAAGCAATGAGCGCGCTGACCGATGCCGTCGGTGCGCTCAAAGCGCGTGCCGATGCTGAATACCATGGGCGCGAAGTTACGCTGAATAAACCCATGCGCAACGAAGATGGAAATAAAAAATCAAAGGTCTATGTTAATGACCCAAAATCTGGTAAAGTCAAAAAAGTTGAATTTGGCGATCCAGATATGAGCATTAAAAAGAACAGCAAAGAGCATAAGGCGTCGTATTGCGCACGCTCTGCTGGTCAGGGTAATACTCACGACAAGACATCGGCCAACTACTGGTCTCGCAAGGCTTGGAATTGCGACTAATGATTAAGGCGGCGGGTATTCTGTTTGTTTCTGGCGATACTGCGCTGTTTCTGCGGCGCGGTAACGGTGCCGATCACCCCAACGAATGGGGCATTCCGGGCGGCAAACTTGAAGGTGATGAAACCTGCGAAGAAGCCGCAACGCGCGAAACTTTTGAAGAAATCGGCGTCCGCATTAAGGAAGAAGAGCTTTCGCCGTGGACGCGCACGCTGACCCCGGCTGAAACGCTTGTAGAGCAAGTGTTGGTGGCGCAGCCCGCTAATCCCGATCAAGCGCCCGCGCCTAGCAGTGATGTGGATTTCACCACGTACATTGTGCGTGTCAACCATCAGTTTACACCCAAGCTGAATATCGACGAGCATGACGGGTTTGCTTGGTCGCCTATCACGGCCCCGCCGCAGCCGCTTCACCCCGGCGTTCAGGTTGCGCTGGATAGGTTCAAGATGGACGAGTTTGGTGTGGCTCAAGCCATTTCAGATGGACGCCTTACCAGCCCGCAGAAATACGAAAACGTATGGTTGTTTGCTATTCGTATCACTGGCACGGGCGTAAGCTACCGTCACGCTCGCGAAGAGTACGTATGGCGCGACCCTAGCATTTACATCAATGATGAATTCCTTGCGCGCTGCAATGGCCTTGCTGTCATTTGGGAACACCCCGATAAGTCGCTTTTGAATGACAAAGAATTTAGTGATCGGGTTATTGGCTCGATCATGCTTCCCTACATTCCCGCTGATAAGCCGGATGAAGTGTGGGGGATTGCTAAAGTTTACGACGCTGAAGCCGCTAAAATCATGCGCGACAATCAGATGTCTACCAGCCCAGCCGTCAACTTTGCTGATCCCACCGAGAATGATCGGGTGACGCTGGAAAACGGCAAGGTAATGTTGATTGAAGGAAAACCCTCCCTTCTTGACCACATCGCCATTTGCACGAATGGAGTTTGGGACAAGGGTGGAGACCCAACTGGCGTTGAGAGCATTGATGCAATTGCCGACTCTCAAGGCTCTACAATTATCGGCAATGCAAAACCTAAACCTAGCCTGAATCTGGTTCGAGTTGCAGCAGCTACGATGGCCCTGCATTCGCGAGTCAGCAATCGCACCTAAAGGAGCATATCATGCCTGAAGAACAGGGCCACAAGAATGAAATTATCAGCGATGCTGACGAAAAGCTCGGCCAGATCGCTGACATGATCCGTGATTCCATTGCCAAGTTCGATTCGTTGAACAGCCGCATGGACGCTATGGAAGAAAAAATGGATTCGCACCGCAAGGACAGCGAAGAAATGATGGACGCCAAGCGCAAGGATGAAGAAACTTGCGACGATGACGATTTTGAAGTGATGGAGCCGGGCAAGCCGCGCGAAACCGCTGCCGACAAGCGCCGCAAGGACAGCGATGATGATCGTATGGACGACGACGATGATCGCATGGATGCCAAGCGCAAGGACGACGAAGAAAAGGTCAAGGAAGAAGGCGACCATCGCGTTGCTGATTCCAACTACATGACCCGCGTCGAAGCTGAAGCTCTGCGTCGTGAAATCGCCGCTCTGAACCGTCGCGCCCCGGCAATGATGAATGACATTGATCGCGAGCGTTTCGCAGTCATTCAGGAAGCTGCCGACCCGGCTTTTCAGGCTTTTGGTGACCGCGCGCCGGCTCCGCTGGATGGGGAAACCCCGACCCAGTATAAGCGCCGCCTCGGCAGCAAGCTGCAAGCCAACTCGCCCAAGTGGTCGAGCGCTCGCCTGTCGGCTGTAAGCGATGAAACCATGCTCGATACGATCCTGTCGGACGTTTACGCGGATTCGATTGCCGCTGCGCGTCGTGGCGCTGATGTCCAGCCGGGTCATCTGCGTGAAATCTCGCGTCAGGTCGGTGGTCACATCATCAATGAATTCGTCGGTGAGCCGGGTTCGTGGATGGGTGGCTTTACGGGTCGCGTCAACCGCGCTTAAGCCTTCACTTCATTTTCGTAAGGATAGTTTACAATGGCTGCAAACAATGGTTTTCCGTCGCAGACCACTTCGGGGCAGGGCCTTTTCAACGGCGCTTCCTCGCTTGGTCTGATTCAGGGTCAGGCATTCCCTGATCCGGCAACTCGTTTTGCTCTGCGCTCGGGTATCGTGTCGCAGAACGAAACCATCCCCATGTGGGGTGGCGTTGGTGTCAACGTTGACATTTCGCCTATCAGCGCCAATGGCCCGCGTTCGTCGCTTGGTCAGGTTCTTAGCCGCGCAACCTCGCTGACCGGCTCGGGTGCGCTGCTTGGTTTCACTGTGTTCGATCAGGCTTACAATCTGGTCACTGACCCCAACAACACGGTCCCCACCGCTGGTTCGGGTCAGACGATCAACTATTACCCGCTTGGTTGTCGCGCCCGTATCGCCGTTGAGTGCGATCCGGCGCTGGTGTCGCTGCGTGGCAGCAACATCAACCCGCAGGTTAGCTGGGACTTTGTGAACCAGATTCTGGTTCCCTACATCGGCACCCTGACCATCTCGTCGGGCACCTACAACAACACCACCGGCATTGTGACGCTGACGCTTAGCGCGGCTGCTACTTTTAGCGCGGGCGATGCAATCATCGTTTCGAGCCTCACGGGTACGGGTGCTTATGCGGGTCTCAATGGTACGTTTACGGCTCTGTCGGTTTCCGGCTCGACCGTGACCTATCAGGCAACCGCAAGCCTTGGCGCTTCGACCATTACTGGTGGTTCGTTGACGCTTGGCTCGGGTGCAAGCTCGGCCCTGCCTGTTGTTGTTCTCGACGTTCAGCCCGCTGGCAACATGATTGTGAATTACAACGCAGTCGCTGGCACCACGAACTGGTCGTTTAACGGCGCTTGTGCAATCATCCAGCTTACTGGCGGCACCACGGCGTAAGCCTGAGTGAATAGGAAAGGACTAAATCATGGCTATTAACGCCGGTGCATACAAGATCATTGAACCTTCGTTCCGCGAACCGGAAATCTTCATGCAGTTCCAGCAGGCTTCGGGTTACACCGAAGTTCTGGAAGGTGGGAAAATCCGCGCTCGTCTGGCCGAAGACGATCTGGTCGTTTACGCCAAGCAGTTGAACATCCGCACCAAGATCAGTGGTTCGCAGGCAAACGCCAACGAACTTCCGGGTGTGGACATCAGCGCGCAGCTTTTCAACACTAACACTTACCAGTTCCGCGTTCGCGCTGAATATGACCACCACGACGTTGCTGCTGGTGGTCGGTGGGGCTTTGCGGTTCCTGAAGCCTACCGCCTTGGTATGCGTCAGGCGCACTTCCAGCAGGCCCGCGACGCGGCTCTGTTTGGTTTGCAGCCGCAGTATGGCGAAGGCTTTATCAACGCTCCGGGTGCTACCTCGGTCAACCTTCCGCCCGATCAGTATGGCAACACCACCGTCCAGACCTATGACAATGGTCAGATGGCGTTTTTCCTTGCCAACCAGATCGCGCAGATCAAGACCCGCACTTTGCAGCTTGGTATTGGCCGCAAGTTCGTCGTGCTTGGCCCGCAGCGCACGCTCAGCCAGTTCGAATACAACGTCGTCAGCCTGACGCAGTTCCAGCGCATCGGTGCCGGTACCGCTTCGACTGTTGAAGTCCTGAAGAACATGCTGGTCGCCAATGAAGATCAGCTTGTTTGGGCATACGACGACACGCTTCAGGGCGCTGGTGGTTCGGCTAACGCTGACATCATCCTCGTTGCGATGCCTGAAGTCGATGTCCCTGCTGGCTCGGCTGGTCTCAACACCAACGTGTTCGCAACGCTTCGCCCGAACAACCCGACCTGCTTGACGCAGTATTCGGACATGGCGGCACCGCGCGAAATCGTTTCGCCGCTGGCTGGTGGCGCTACGGACGTTCTCAGCGAATGGCGCTTGACGCCGGGCTGGGCACCGCGTCCGCAGGCGCTTACCATCATTACTGCCAATTACCAGTAACTCTAGGTCGGTGGGCGGGGTGTTGCGAGTGCATCCCGTCCACTGGCACTCGCACCACTCGCAAGGATTAAATCATGAGTCGTCTTTTTGTCGTAAACTGCACTGCGCAGAATAGGCAGGTTTACTATCGCCTTGACTTTGCCATCGACGGCAATGGCAATCGTATGGATGCCCGCGTTCTGCCTCCGAAGTTCATTGAAATCCCCGCTGGCGCACAGGTTCAGTTTGGTGGTGAATTGTTCCCCGGCCAAGCCGATGATCTAATTCAGCAGCTTGAGTTTAGTGCGGGCGCAGTTGGGATGGATGAAATTCGCACGGCAAAGGCCAAGGGCGTTGTTAAGCTCATTTGGTCCTTGGATAAGCCCATCCCCCGTGCAATTTGCGATGATGTGAAGGCGCATAACATGGGACGCCTGACTGATATTGGCATTGAGCGCCGCAGGAACCTTGCAATCGTTTCCGATTACGGCCTGCGCGAACTTGCCAGCGAATTGGGCAATGGTCAGTCGGCTGGCTTCGAAATGGAATTTGAATCCGTGGGCCAGAGCGATCCCGAAATGACCGCGCCGAAGCTGGAAGAGGGGTTGCGCATCAAGCACGATGCAGATTCCACCCAGTCACGCGCTCGCGGCCGTCCGCGCAAGTCGTAAGGTAACAGGGGAACTTCGTGCAGATTTATCCTTACACGCCTATCCCTACCGAAGCCGGTTTTTCCGATTGGATTTACTCGGTTATGGGCGTGCCTGCGCAATATCTGCCCGTTGATTCCCCTGTTATTGGTTACGCCTACAACACTTCGATGGGTACGGTTAACCCGTACTTCATGAATTCGCCCGGCCCGATTTACCTGCAAATGGTTTACAATTTGGCCGGGCACCTATTGGTAACTTGGGCGCCAGACGTTCCGGGATTGGTGTATATCACCGTCGAAAACGTCAATTACGGGTTCTTTCAGTACCTTCGCAAGCAGAACAACATGCTTGGCTTTACAACCGGCATTGTTCAATCGTCTAGCGATGAAGGCACTAGCGCAAGTATGGTTGTGCCCCGGCAGGCGGAAAACCTGACAATTGGTCAGCTTCAGTTGACAACCACAGTTTGGGGGCGCACCTACCTTGGATATGCGCAAGACTATGGCACCAATTGGGGGCTAGATTGATGACCGATCTAGTTTTGGGTGTCATTGACGTACCCTATGAAAACGAGGGCTCGACGCCAAAGAAAAAGCCCAAACGTGGCGAAGGCAGTTCGCGCGGCGCTGCAACCACAACGGTTGAAGTTGCAACCATTTTGGAAGAAAAATACGGAGTGATGCAAGCGTTTTACGACGCGCACAAAGACACCGTAACTTCATCGCTTATTTCTTCTGTCGAGGGTGCTCTTGAGACTTTGTTTTCGGGTGGCCCGGTGGTTGATCCGTTTGCGGATGCTGGTCAAAGCATTCAGGCGGAGTTTCGCACATTCCTGATGACCGCCGAAATTGAAAGCATGGGCATTCCCGGCGTTCCGACAAAAGCCGCTCTTGATCGTCGCTCGCTGCGTTTCAAAAACAAAGTTAGCGATCATGCGCGTCCGTCGTTCGTGGACACATCGACGTATGAACTTTCCATGCGCGCTTGGGTGGAATGATGGCCACCAGCGGCGGCGGATCAATCTTTGAGACTACTGGCAACCAAGGCCAGATGTCGTCAACGCTGCGGGCAGGGCTTGAAACGCTCGACCTTCAGCAGACTGTCACCTTCGTGCTTTATAAGCGCATTGTCCTGCCGGTTGATGGGTTTGTGTTTTGGGTTGAAGCGGCGCTGCTTGCACCCGGTTCATACGATAGTTCTTTCTCGTTGCAGTTTGAGGCCAAGGGATCGCTGCACCACACCACAACCAATAGGCAAGATCCGGACGAGAGTTTTTCGGTTCACCGGATGGTGTTTACCAGCCTGCAACCGATCAACGATCTTGCGGAAATGTCGCCAGAGTATATTTACCTAGCAACCACCGATGGCGAGCAATACGCATTTTCGACGCGATCAAGCTGGTACAGGCAATCGGGTCTTTATCATTATAGTGGCGATGCTGTTTATTCCACGCTTGCATCGCAAATTCTGAATGACCCCAACAGCCTTGCGCAAGCTCAAGTTGTTTCTAATTCGCTGCCGGTTTGGCTTACGCTAAATCAGCTTTTCCCAATTTATCCTAGCTATCTTGTCCCAGATAACTTGAACCCGCCTTATGCCGTTGTGCATATCGACGAAAACAGCACAAGCCCAATGCAGGCAAACCCGTACTGGGATGCTGATGGAAATCGGTGGCAGCTTGCAAAAGATAGCGTTCTGGTAACGACATTTGGCATTAGAAATGATATGATCTTGGATTGGATTGATTCAGTTCAAAATTACGCTTTGAACAATCCGCAGATTTTCGGTATTATGAATTCACCTGTCCCACGGGATGGTAAAAGAGGGCAGGTGGAGATAAACGCAATTGCACAGAAAAAGTCGATTGTGTTTGATGTCAACTATTACCAGTCCCGCATGAATAGTCTTTCCCTGCAATTGATTAAATCGGCTTTCTTGAAAAACGTCTACCCTGAGATTTGAGAACGGAGAATTAAAATGAGCCAGAATCTTTCCGCACAGACCGCCCTTGCTGCAAACGGCGGCATTTCCTTCACCAGCCTTGACGGTGCGGGCAACCTGCGCGTCACTGAAAAGAACGAAGTCCACCTTCAGGTTGCTGCAAGCCAGACCAAGCAGCTTCTTGGCACCGTTGGCGCTGTTGGCGATACGCTGTATGCGATCACCATCGTTCCCGCGACTGCCGCTGCTGGCGCAGTGACCTTGTATGATGGTTCGGGTTCGACTGGGATTGTGCTTTTTGCTGGCGGCGGCACGACCGCGCTAGTTGATCTTAAGCCTTTTCAGGTGCTGGTGCAGGCCAAGGCCACCACGACCGCAACTCCGGGTTGGTATGTGACCACGGGCGCTAACGTGTCGGTTGTGGCTGTTGGCAACTTCACCTGATAAGGTGAGGAAGCGGACAATCTAATCCTGACCAGAGGGCAGTCAAATGGCAGCAAATATCAATATCGTAACGGTTAATGCCTCGGTTTTGCAGGCACCGACCCCGAATAACCTTCAGCAAAATGGCGCATTCATTTCGCAAGGTGGCACGACTCTCGCTAAGGGCACTGCCTCTCTGGTCAGCACGTTTGCTCAGTTGCAGTCGATCCTTGCAACTGGAAAGACGATTTCTTCGCTTACGTGGGCAACTGGTACCGTTACCGTTACCACCTCTGCGGCTCATGGCTGGACTGTTGGGGACACGCCTGTTTCAATCGTGATCGCAGGGGCTGTGCCTGCGGGGTATAATGGCACGTTTAATGCGACCATTACCGGCGCAAATACGCTGACTTACCCCTTGGCAAGCAATCCCGGCGCTGAAACCACGCCGGGAACCGTTAGCCTTGGGTCGGTTGTTGAAGTCACGCAGATGGGAAATACGTATTTCGCCGGAAATGGTGTTCCGTCGATTTATGTGGTCGAGCTTGGTGAAGGCACGCCGACCGAAGGGGTGGCTGCGCTTACCACCTTCATCAACAAGGTTGCTGGCACGCAGCAGCAAATTTACAGCTATTTGATCCCCCGCGAATGGGACAACAACGCTGCATTTTTGACGTTCTTGTCGAACTACACTTCGGTCAATGCGCTGATTAACTTCTGGGTCACGACGACTGTTGCGAACCAGACCGTTTATGCTGGCTTGAATTGCGTGTACGCGCAGGTCGAAGCACCGAACCTTCCGGCCACTGAATTCTCGATTGCTTCGCCGTTTGGCACCGCGCTTACGGCCCTGCCCAGCAGTGGCAACAAGCTCGCGCCGCTTAGTTATGCGCCCAGCTACGGCACCACCGCGTACCCAATCACGGGCAACCAGAGCGTGTTGCAGGGCTTGGCAACCAATAATGTCGGCTGGATTGGGACTGGCCAGCAGGGCGGTATTTCGAGCAACATTGTCTATCAAGGCAAGATGTCGGACGGCAACTTCTGGAACTTCTGGTATTCGGTTGACTGGGCGCAGATCAACATGCAGCAGGCCCTTGCCAACGAAGTCATCAATGGCTCTGCATCCAACTTGAATCCTCTGTATTACAATCAGGCTGGCATCAATCGCTTGCAAAATCGCGTTGTTCAGGTTGCAGCCAAAGGCGTGGCAAGCGGTGTCGGTAATGGCAAAATTGTCGTAACCAAGCTCCCGCAAGCGCAGTTTCTCGCAAACCTCAATGCTGGTCTGTATGAAACGCAGATCGTCATCAATGCGGAGCCATTCCTGACCTATGCGCAGGAAAATCCCAATGATTATGGGATTGGTAAATACGCCGGGATTAGTTGCGTGTGGATTCCGCAGCTTCCGTTCCTTAACGTGTATTTCAACCTCATCGCCACCACGCTTTTGATCGCCTAAGCGGTCTAAAAAGGGATCACAACAATGGCTAATCCTATCGTTCCGCAGGGCACTTTGAACAGGGCGCTAACCAGCGTTCAAGTGGTTGATTTTCCCAACCTGAATGTTACTTCGGGTTATTTTGGCGAAAAGCTGGCGAGCATTACGTTTGAGGGCAATACCAGCGACTATATTATGACGCTGACCGGCGCTGTTCCATCACCCCGCCTGTATCAAGTCGTAACCTGCACGATGTATCTTAACAAAAGCCAATCGCTTTCCAATGATTGGGAAACGCAGCGCACCAACAATTCGCAAATTGGCGACATTGTTGTTACGACTGACTCGACTAATCTTGACGCATACACCTTGAGTAATTGCGTGATTGAAAACATTCCCAGCCTTGAATTCACCGGCCAAACGAATGACTTTCCCGTTACGATCAAGGGCATTTATTACATCAACTCTGATCTGTTTAATTAAATAAATCCGCAGTAGGACACTCGCAATGGCCACTATCAACCGTCATCTGAATATTGTCATTCCAATTAATCGCGCCGACGAAACCAAGATGTACGTTCACGCGATGCCAATTAGGTCTGAAGTTTTCGAAACCTATCACATGGTTTTGGCTAAGACGTTTTCGGCATTTGCGCATAACGGTCTTGATCCAATGAGTGGGCCGAGTGTTGCTGCATTGGTAATGCGTAGCGTTGCGGAAACAACGCCGCGTATTACCGGCGGCAACTGGTGGGAAGGACCGGATGGTATTGGTGGCGAACGCGGGTTGTTTTCCGAAATTAGACGCTTGAGCAACGTAATTTTGCCCGTTGAAGGTGAGGGTTGGAAAACAATCCCATTGCAATCGGCTTTTGACAAAAATATGATCGATCAAGAGGAAAAGATGGAGGTCACAAACCTTCTTGCTTTTTTTACTGTCGCCTCGCTGGTTGCTCCGAGGGTGGATCGTCAAAGGTTGGTTCTTGGAATGGCTACAATTTACGAATTGCAAACTACGTTCTTGAATTGTACGGAGTTCGCCAATTCCTTGAAGACATCGACGCAAGACGAGAATACTGGCGAGAGCAGCCAAGCATAATTTCCGAAATCCTACAATGGGTTTCAAGTGATGGTTGGAACGAGTTTTTTAAGGATAAAGGCAAACCTTGGGATGGTTATCTAACCGCCGAATCGTTTCGCAATAGATTTATTGTTGATGGCTTTACGGTTCTTTCATCCATCCTAAAATATCATTGATAGGGAAAACATGGCAGCCCCCATTCTAAAAATCCCAATTGATGATGAAGCGTTCAATAGATTTCTTGAATCATTCAAGAAATATCAAAAGAGCGTTGGGCAGCAATCTGAAGTTTGGGGCGAGGTCAATTCTAGCATTAAAGAATTGGCGTCTAGCGGTGTTGATTTTGTTTCTTCTATTGAGGAGCAAATAGACGCTACGCGTAAACTTTCCGAACAAGAAGATAAGCGAGCGCGCGCTTTGCGTGACGCTGCGGCTAAGCACAAAAAAGAACAAGAGGACGAAAAAAAGCGGCAAGACGAAATCAGCGCAAAGCGCAAACAGTCGATCAATCAAATCAGGGATTACGGCAAAACGCTTGGTGACGTAGCGGCCAGCCTTGGCAAGATAGGTGTTGGACCGCAAGCCGCGCTTGGTATTGTTGGTGGCGCTAGTGAGGGCCTTGGAGCCGCTTCCAGTATGCTTGGTGGCGCTGGTGGTGGATTGGCCGCTGGATTGGGTGGAGCAGCTGCAATAGGCGCTGGTGCGCTTGCTGTGGTTGGTGGTGCCGGTTATGCGGCTTATGAATTGGCTGAGCGCAATGCCGACCTACAGCGCCGTGCTGGGGGCTTGGGAATTAGCACTGGCGAACTTCAAGGTTCACACATCTATCAAAACCGCCTGTTTGATACGGAATCCGCAATGGATCGTATTATGCGGATGAAATACGACGTTACACAGCGCGGGCCTTTGTATGCTATGGGCGTTCGCCCCGAAGGCAAAGATGCCGCGCAATTGCTCACCGAAATCTCAATGAAGGCAAAAGGGCTTACCGAAAAGCACCCTGAAAACTTTCTGACTTACGCACACGCCTTGGGGTATGACAAAATCCTAAGCGCGGAAGATTTGATGCGAATTAAAGGTTCCACTCGCGAACAAATTATCAAATACGGCAAAGACGCTGCTGATTTTGCCAAGTTGCATGGAAACACCAAAGATCAAAATGACCGGCTAACTGATTTTAAGAACAATGTAGATGCAGTTAGTACGGCATTCACAAATAATCTTGTTCCTGCAACCCTGCGCGTAACCGATGCGTTTAATGCGCTCGTTAAATCAATGGGCCAGCAAAATCCCGAGCCATCGGTGGCGGATAGCACTATTTCTAATATTGCTAAAGAGGGTCTGATTGCGAGCGGACCTGCTGGATTGGCTGCTGCGTTTGCTTCTAAATTTGTCGGCAAAATTCAAAGCTACGTTTTTGGAAATGGCGGCGCTGCAAAGATCAATCAAACGCAAGAGTTGAAAACTGCATCTAAAGCATTTCCGGAACTTGAACGCAAATATGGGCTGAATGCAGGTACTTTGGACAAAATTGCTCAGATTGAATCCAGTGGAGGCAAGCGCGCAGGATTAAGTCCAAAGGGTGCCCTTGGTGCCTTTCAGTTTATGCCCGGCACTGCAATGCAATATGGCATTACAAATAGGGCCGACATCAATCAGGAGGCTGTTGCTACTGCAAGGTATATGCACGACCTTCTTAGGCAATTTCACGGCGATGAAACCGCAGCAATTGCTGCATTTAATGAGGGTCCGGGCAATGTTCGGTCTCAAATGAAAAGGTATCATGAAAATTGGCTTTCTCACGCACCAAAAGAAACTAGGGATTATGTTGCAAAATATAATCCGGGCACGCCTGCTGAACACGGCCATTCAGGCAAGCCTGTTAAAGTGTCTTTGAACGTGACCAACACTTCCGGCACTGCCGTAGCAATTACCGCAAATTCTGCAAAAACGGCGGCGATGGGATGAGCTTTTCAGATTACGATTATTGGAACACTCAAAATCCGATCATCCTCGTAAATGGGGCTGCTGGAACGGGTGCCATTTCAATTTTGAATATCATGCAGGCGCAGGGTTTTGTAAAAGGCCCTACGTATGCAGCCAATCCAGATAGCACAGATTTTGTGAAGTTTAGGATTATGTCGGGTCATTCGTTGATGAACAACGAAGTTGCCACATATCCATTTGCCAACCAAACAGTAGCGGCAAACGCCATAATTACGCAGCCGCTTGAATTGAACATGGAGATGATTGTTCCGGCAACGGGCGCATTTAATGTTTTGACCAAACTTTCGGTCATGACATCACTTAAAAGTACGCTAGATCAACACACCGCTGCCGGTGGGTGGTATGACATTTGCACGCCTAGCTACATTTATCGAGGTTGCTTGCTGACAAGTCTGGTTGATGCATCAACCGAATCTATGGGGGCGCAGGCGCAGGTCAGGTGGGTGTGGAGTTTCATGCAGCCATTGCTTACGGCTGGCGAGGCTGTTCCAGCGCAAAACCAAGACATGGCTAACATTACCAACAAAAATGTGAATGCTGGCGATCCTCCGGGTAGCAAACCCGTAACGGTTGGTGCAAAAAAAGCATCTTCAGGGTTGACTAAAAACATTGTTCCTGCCGTGAAGCATACGCCATCCGGCAACACACCGCCACGCACCAACACCACAACACTAAATGTGGTATCTGGTCGAGACCTTTCAACGAATAGTTTTTATTGATCATGGCAACACTCATTCAATTCGCCCCAACCGTTACGCAGAACTTTTCGTTCTTGCCGACTCTAGATGGCAGGCAGTATTATGCTGTGGTTGATTGGAGTCTTTACGGTCAAAGATGGGTTCTTAGTATATATACGTTGCAAAACGTATTGATTGTGCAAAAGCCGCTCACAGCATCGCCCGACAATTACGACATTAATCTTGTGGAGGGGTATTTTACCACATCCACTCTGGTTTATCGCGACAGCAGCAACAACTTTGAGATAACGCCTTGAGTCGATTTTATAAAATTGTTGTTGGCCCTGAAACCGCCAATCCCGCCCTTGGAGTTGCCAGTAACAACGCTGGCGCTACGTGGACAAACACGGTCAACGGCGCGGCTGATCTTGGCGCACAAACAGTTGAGTTCGATATTGTAAGCACAACGCTTGATAATCCAGTTAGTGCTGGATCAATTAAGATATGGGGGCCAAGTAAGGCTCAAATCTCACAAGCATCAAACTTTAATGGAGCGCCAATTCAAGTTTTTGCAGGTATGCAAAAGGGCTTGCCATTAGCGACTGCTGATTTTGATTCAGGACAGCAGGGCCTTATTGCCTATGGAGTTATATTTCAGGCTTTTGGTAATTGGCAGGGGGTTAATCAAACTCTTGATTTTGTCATATTGCCTAGCGAGGGAAACAATCAAGACAACCCATCAAACATATCTTACCTTTGGAAAAAAGGCACACAAATGGCGGATGCAATTAAGCATCTCTTGCAAATTGCATATCCAACATTTGACCCTCCCGCAATAAACATAAGCCCCAACTTGGTTTTGCCAAATGATGAGCCTTTTGTTTGGCAGACCCCAAAACAATTTGGCATTTATATTCGCGGAATTAGCAAGAATATTATTGGCAACAGCATTAAAAATTATCAAGGCGTAAGCATTGTCCAAAATGGAAATCAATTTAAAGTATTTGATGGAACGGTAAATCAACCATCTGCTGGAGCAAATACAAACACGGGAAACGCAAGTTCTGTAAAAAATATTGCTTTGCAAGATTTGATTGGTCAGCCAACTTGGCTTGGACCAAACGAAATACAATTCAACACGGTACTTCGGGCGGATATTAACTTGGGGACTTTGATTAAGTTTCCCCCAGTTGAACAATTGTTTGCAATTACAAGCTCTGAAAGCAATAGTTTTGCCAGAGACCAAAATGCGTTTTTGGGTCAATGGCAGATAACGTTTGTTCGTCATGTTGGTAATTCGCGAGACCCCAACCCGCAAAGCTGGATCACCAACTTCAAGGCTGTAACTACAACGTAATTGCATTCATATTGATTGAAAGGTTTTTCCATGAACGTCATGGATGGCAACTCGCAAAAAACTCCATTTGCTCAGTCTTTGCAGGAAATAAGCCGAGCAAGGTCGCAGGACGCTATTCAGGCTCTTGGTAAAGGGTTGCCATGCACTGTTGTAGACATTGTTAGCCCCGGCGTTGTCACGGTCAATTTTGAAGTTGCTGCAAACCCTGCGCCACTGCCGCAAGTGACCATGCCTGTGGGTAAGCCCCCTTATATTCAGTACCCAATCCAAGTCGGGGATATAGGCGTCGCGCTGTCGGCTGATCTGCGCACCAGCGGACTAACCGGCCTTGGCAGCGGTGTGCCCAGCTTGCAGGATACGGTGGGCAATTTGGCTGCAATGACGTTCTTCTGGCTGGGAAAGACCAGTGAGACAACCATCGACCCGCAGGCTCTAGTTCTTCACGAAAACATTGTTTGCACACCTTCTGCCCTTTCTTTTTTTGGTCATTCGAAGCATAATAAGCAAACGGTGATAGGCGCTCTTAGCGCCGTTACCGATGCAAATGCAAAAGCTGTTTTGACATCGCTTATTCAGGCTTTGTCAAATTACGGCTTGATTACGAATGGAACCACTTGATGAGAACGTGGGGAAGGGTTCTGTCTGGCGCGCTTTACAGCAGCGCAATCGGATCGTTCGAAATAGGCATTAGCCCTGTTGGTGGCGTGCTTGGCGCTCAAACCGATATGGTATGGGTTGAGGTCACGACCGATGCAAACGGCTTCAATGATGCCGTATGGCTGACCACTCTTGCGCAGGTGCTACAGCTTAATCTAAACGAATCGCCATTTTACGGAAACTATGGTATTCCGTCGCAGCAGAGCGTTACAACGCAAGTCTTTCCTGATTACTATGTGATGCTCACGCAACAGAATTTTTCGCAATATTTTCTTTCGCTGTTGATTTCAAAGCAGCAATCGGTCAATCCAACGTATAATGTCAATGCCACGGCCAATCCCGGCGCAATTCTTATTTCTCCGGTGCCAATTTAATGACAACCCTTCCTAGCCCAGTTATCGGCCTTCAGGTTACGGCGGCAGGCGCGCAACCGACGCCGCCCGCCACGATTTGGGCCAACCTCATTACGCAGGTCGCTGCAATAAACCCCGGCTACACCGTGCTGCCCGGTGGATTGATTGAAGACCTTGCCAGCACGGCAACCTATGCAATTGCGCTTTGCGATTCCGCTGCCGTCGAGGCCATCAATTCCATCACGCCTTTTGGTGCAAATGCTTACTTGCTCACGGAACTGGGCAACATCTATGGTGTTCCACAAGGCACGACAACCAACACATCTGTCTACGTTGTTTTCACCGGCACGGTTGGGTTTCAGATTCCGCCCGGCTTCCTTGTTTCCGATGGCACGTATCAATATCAGGTTCAAGATGGTGGCGTTGTGCAAACGTCGGGATCGTCTGCGCCTTTGTATTGTGTTGCCACGCAAGCTGGGGCTTGGGCGGTTGCAGCCAACACCGTCAATGCGATCATTTCGAGCGTGCCGGTAAGCATTACCCTGTCGGTTAATAACCCGCAACCGGGAACGCCTAGCGCCGGCGCTCAGACGCAAGCGCAATACGCGGCTCTCGTTCTTCAGGCTGGCTTGGTTTCAGCGCAAGGAAACGCTACAACGGCAAAGACGCTGCTATCAAACGTGCCGGGAGTCCAGCCCCGCCTGATCGCCTGCAAACAAGCCTTGTCCGGTGGATGGGAAGTGATTTGTGGTGGCGGCGACCCGTATGCGGTTGCAAACGCAATTTACAATTCTGGCATTGATATTTCGACGCTGGTTGGATCGACAATTAGCATTACAGGCATCACAAATGCCAACCCCGGCGTTGTTACGACAAACCTAAACCACGGGCTAACTACCGGCCAGTCCAACGTGTATATTGCTGGCGTTACGGGCATGACCGGGGTAAATGGCGGTCCCTACACCGTCACGGTCCTTAGCCCGACCACGTTTAGTTTTGGTGTTAATACGACAAGCTCTGGAACCTATGTTTCAGGAGGTGTTGTCACGCCAAACAATCGAAATATATCGGTCAACATCAACAGTTACCCCGATACATATACAATTAAATTTGTAAATCCGCCCGCTCAAGCGACAATTATTCAGCTTTCGTGGAATACAATTAGCCCAAATTTTGTGTCCGATACTGCTTTTGCGCAGTTGTCCACTACGGCTATTGTGAATTACATTAACAGCATTCCCGTGGGTTCGCCTATTAATTTATTTGCATTGCAAACCGATGTAATTGAATCCGTGTTGTCTCTTTTCAATGGAGACCCCGCGCTTATTAGCACGTTGAATTTTACCGTTACTGTAAATGGCGTTGAGATTGCTCCCGCTTCGGGAACTTCGCTTATTTATGGCGATCCAGAAAGCTATTTTACTATTGCATCTAACAACGTCACGGTTACGCAGATTTAATCATGGCAGCCGGAACAAACACCCCTTGGCCTGTGACTGGTCCAACCAGTATTCAGAACACCATTCCAGCGTATCTATACGTTCAGTATCAGAACGACGATAATGTTGCGGCGTTTTTTACGGCATACAACCAATTCACTCAAGCATATTTAAATTGGTTTAATGCGTTAAATCTTCCAATATATACAAAAGACCCTGTTTCCAATTCTTTGCTGGATTGGGTCGCGGAAGGCATTTACGGCATTTCTCGCCCCGGCCTACCCTCAAGCATTGGCTCTCGCAAACTTGGGCCAGTCAACACGGTTACGGTCAATCAGATTCCGTTTAACGGATTCAAGGCTGGCACTCCAAGCACCTACACTGCAACCTCCGACGATACCTTCAGGCGTATTATTACGTGGGCATTCTATAAAGGTGATGGAAAGACCTTCACCCCAACTTGGCTTAAACGTCGAATCAACCGATTTCTAAATGGCATTAACGGCACCGATGTTGTAAACGATACCCAGTATAATGTTTCCGTTTACCCAACCGGATTCAAAATGTGGACTATTCACTTAGCCACATCGACTGAGGCATCAATTTTTCAAGCGGCGGTTAAAACTGGCGTGATTGAGTTACCCTTTCAGATAACGTGGACAGTCACAATATCATGAGCAATCAACTTTTTTCCAACAACGCCAGCACCACCATCGGCTCTGCCATCGGCAGCACGGCAACGACCATTACGGTGGCTTCTGGATCGGGCGCACTGTTTCCGACAATTACCGCCGGGCAGTTCTTTTCCGCCACGCTTTTTGCCGCAAGCAGCACCACCGGCATCCCAAATGAAATTGTTTACGTAACCGCTCGTTCTGGCGACACCATGACCGTTGTGCGCGGGCGCGAAGGAACGACGGCGCAGGCATGGAGCGTCGGTGATGTTTTTGCTAACTTCCCGACCGCTGGCTTCTTCAACAACGTAGTCGGCTCCAGCGACATTCAATCGCAGTTTGGCAATTCCGGCGTGGATTCCGGCACTGCCAATGCGGGGGCTGTGACGCTTTCGCCAACCGTGCTTTCGCTGTCTTCAATTCTGTATTCGCCCATTCGCGTCCTTAAAACGTCGGCGGCAAATACCAGCGCGTACACGCTTAATGTCAACGGATTGGGTGCTAAAAACGTCACGTTGAGTGGCGGCGCATTGGTTTCGGGACAGCTTCCCGCTTCGCAAGTTTTTGAAGTGGTCTGGGATGGTACGAACTTTGAGCTTTTGAGCCTTCCCGACAACATTCCGAACAGCAGTCTTGCTCCTATGGCTGCAAACACCATCAAGGCCAATTTGACCGGAAGCACGGCCAATCCCAGCGATACCACCATCCCTGCGTTGCTTACGTCACTTGGGTTTGGTGCGTATTCCCTGTCAAACGCCGGTTATTACAACCTGCCCAACGGGCTTTTGATTCAGTGGAAATCAATTACCGCTTACGATGACGCAACCGAGGTTGTAACCTTCCCTATCGCATTTCCAAATGCCTGCTGGTATGTGTTTACAACGATTCAGTTGTCAAACAACCCGACGGCGGGTGGCGGCAATACGCTCGGCTGTTGGGGCGCCCCCAGCCCGTCATCGAATAAGACGCAAGCAAACATTTCATACAATAGCTCGACTGGCGACGGCTCTCCAAATCCCGTCACTGTTGGGTTTTGGGCAATAGGATACTGATTATGAAGTTTTCACCTTCAACTGGCTGCTTCTATCCAGATGATGTTGTTTACCCAACCTATCCAGATGATCTGGTTGAAGTTCAAGATAGCGAATTTCGGGCCGCAATGAATTGTGCGCCCAATCAGTACGCACAATTTGTTGATGGAAAAATTCAAATCTTTGACAATGCGACTCCTAGCATTGACCAGATAAAGAAAAGTCAAATTGCATTTTTGAAATCATCTTACAAAACGCTTTGCAATGCTCCGGTTAACTTCACAACCGAAGCTGGTTTTGAATCTTCATTTTTAATTGATAACGATAGCCTTCAAAACATCTCGACCGTTATTGATGCCGGTGAATCAGCTTGGAAGCACAACATTTGGATTGACTCCAATGGGTTTGTTGTTTCGCCGTTTTCATTTGAAGATTTGCAAAACCTAAAAGCCGCAATTTTGGCTGTAAAGCATCCAACTTACGGCGATCTTTTGGATAAAATTGCATTGGTTCAATCAGCTTCGACCGTTGAAAGCATTCAAGCTATCAACTTCAATTGAGGGTTTTTTATGTCTAACCTTTTTCCCGGTCAGTTTGCGCCACTTGGATTTCAAGCCATTACGCTAACCAACGCTGCGGCGCAGAAACTTACCGTTCCTGCAACGTCCAAGTACGCGCTAATTCAGGCTGTGACCAATTCTGTTAGCTGGCGCGATGATAATACCGCACCAACAGCATCTGTCGGCATGATTGTTCCGACTGGCTTGGAGCCTATGGGTTTCTCTGGGGATTTGTCGGTTATCCAATTCATCTCCACCAACGCGAGCGGTTCCACATTGCTCGTTTCTTATTACGGCTAAATCTGTCATGGTGACTCCCTCGCACGCAGAACTTGGCATTGAAATTGGTAAAGCCCAAGCAATGGCAAAAGCGTCTCAGGAAAGCATTAAGCGCGTGGAGGACACCTTGAACGACCGCATGGATCGTTTTGAGATCAAGGTAGATGAAGGTTTTAAGGAGATTAAAATGCTCTTTAACAATCTACATCAAGATATTGTTGCCATGAAAATTCAAGATAGCCATGAAGTCGGCGCTGAAAAGCAAAAAAAAATTAATCGTTCAAGTTTGGCTTCTGGAATTGCACTTGTTTTTAGCGCGATTGCGGCAATTTCAAGTTTTGTTGGGTATTTTTTTCACGGTTTTACATTTACAATTGGTCATTGATTGATTCAATTATTGCAAAGGATTGAACCGTGGCATCTGATCCATTTTCCGACTGCCTTGCGGTTCTTTTTGAGCAAGAAGGGGGTTTTTCAAACAACCCAAAAGATTCGGGCGGTATAACGAATCTTGGGGTTACAAAACACAATTGGGAGGCGTGGGTGGGCCATGCCGTTTCAATTGATGACATGAAGGCATTGTCTTATGTTAAAGTTGCTTCCTTCTACCGCGCACAATTCTGGCAATCTACAAGTTGCGACAAATACCCAACACCAATTGCACTTTGTGTTTTTGATTTTGCTGTAAACGGCGGCCCCGGTCGCGCGGTTATGGAATTGCAGCACATAGTTGGTTGCCCGGCTGATGGTCATGCCGGAACGCAAACCATCTTGGCCGTGCAGAATTTTATCAGAGCCATTGGCATCAAGACGTTGATTGGTGATTATCAAAAGGCTCGATGCAAATTTTATGAAGGTTTGCCAAAATTTCCCGTTTTTGGTAAGGGTTGGCTGGCAAGGATTGATGTTATAAAAGAAAGGGCGTTGTCATGGATTGGCTAAAGCAGGCTTTGACTGGCGCTGACAATCAAACAATTGCAATTGGTAGGTTGATTGGATTTGCAATTGCTGTGGTTTTGTTGATTGGGCTTCCCATAACTGCCGCTTCCACGATAATCATGAATATTGTAAAAGTGGATACGTGGGCAGCTTTTATGGCTGCACTGCAAGTTTATACTCCGCTTGTGGTTGCTGCAATTGGCGGCCTTGTGTGGGGTACTAACTCAACCGAACCCAAGGCAGGTGGAGATAAAAACAATGGCTGACCTGCACGATTTTTGTTGCGATGAAGTCGACGAAATTGAAAAATTGCGTTTTGAAATGTTTACGGAAATGGACGTGCTTTATGGCGTTTTGAATGACGACATTGAAGCCATTCGTGAAAGCATTTCAAATCCTTTTGGAACCGTCATTATTTTTGCGGCAACATTCTTGGTTGGCTTGGTTTTTGGTCGGGTGCTGTAATGCCGCTGTGGGCGCTATGGTCTATTATTAAGGCGCGCTCAACGATTGGTGGTGTCCTTGCGTGCGCGGTGCGTAATCCCGCTGTAGCGGGCTGTGTGGCGCTTTCTTGCATGTTTGGAATGTTGCTCCACGAATACGAGGTTCGCGGGCGCACTATTGCCCGGCTTGTCTCGGATAATGCGCGCATCGTCTCGGCGCAACGGCAGGCGCAAGTTTTGGCGCTGGAAGCTCTTAATCAACAAAAGGCCGCATATAAGGCAAAGGCGCAGGAGATAGATGATGGATATGGCAGGTCTATGGAGATTGCTCGTCGGACTAGTGATTCTTACATTGCTCATCATCGGGCTGTGTTCATGCAGTCAAGCTCCGTTGCAAATCCAACCAGCACGGCCCCTGCCAGCCCCCAAAGTGACGGTTCCGGCCTTCCTGCATCAATGCCCGCCGATTCCATCTTGGTATCCGCCGACGACTTGCAACGATGCACGGACGCATCAACCTATGCGTTGAAAGCGCATGAATGGGCAATCTTAATTGAAGGCGAAGATTGATGAGCAATCCATTCAGTTTTCCGCGTGGCGAAGCCATCATAATTGATTTGGTCATTGCTGATCCCGGCTCTTATGATCCATCGTTTTTATTGGTTAATATGTCACTTAAAGTGACGTATAATCTTCAACCTCCTCCTGTAACAGTTTCTCCAATTGCAACTTTTACAGTTACTTATTACCCTTCTGTAAATGGAAATCCTGCTTACTGGGAAGGAGTAATTGACGCGGCAACATGCGCTGCACTTACTCCCGGATCATATATTACTGACGCTGAAATTCTTTTTGGCAATTCTGTGGTCGCTGTTACAAGTCCGCAAATTATCAACATTGCATCAAGTGTGACACCCGCAGCATGACAACCTTGCAACTTTATTGGCGTGGTCCGGGTGCTGTACCTACGGTTTATTGGTCAGCAAATCAAAGACCGCCTGAACTGTCTTTGGCTGCTGTTATTGGTCCGATAGGACCAACTGGTCCCACTGGACCTGCGACTCAAACCTATTCTAGAACGAGTTTCACTGCCAACTCGGGTCAAAAAACATTTTTTTTGAATTACACAATTGGTTTGCTTCAAATTTATGTGAATGGCGTTCTGCTTTCCAGCTCTGACTACATTGCTGATAACGGTACAACATTCACACTTTCAACAAGTTGCAACAGTGGCGACATTGTTGATGCTTTTACTTTTTTGGGTGGAGTTAGTGGCAGCACTGGCCCTACCGGCCCCACCGGCGGAAACGGCCCTACTGGTCCTAGCGGAACACCGGGTGGCCCGACTGGACCAACCGGGGTTGCGGGCATCAATGGTCCCACTGGTCCCACGGGAACATCAGGAATCAACGGACCCACTGGCCCTACCGGAATTGCAGGTATCAACGGGCCTACCGGACCTACGGGCGCGCAAGGCAACACCGGCCCCACTGGTCCCACTGGTCCTACTGGCGTCTCGGGCCTTAATGGGCCTACTGGTCCCACGGGATCGACGGGAATAAATGGCCCTACCGGCCCTACAGGAACATCGGGCGTTAATGGCCCCACCGGCCCCACCGGTCCCAATGGAACACCGGGCGGCCCAACTGGACCCACGGGAACGGCAGGGGTCAACGGCCCCACTGGCCCTACGGGGACGGCTGGCGGGGCCTACACTATAACGGCAGTTTCTTCATCGTACACGGAAACGCTTACGTCCGGCAATAAATACGTTATTGTTACGGGGGGGGCTGTAACGGTTAGCCTTCCTAGTGCAATTGGAAATTCTGCACAGCTAACGTATAAACTCTCCGTTCCCGGAACGCTTACAATTTTGCCCTTTGGCTCACAAACAATTGATGGCGGAGCATCTGCTTCAACGTCCACTCAGTACACATCAATAACTATTGTTTCGAATAACGCAAACTGGTGGGTGGTATGAGCTACAATCCAATTCCTACTCCCTTGCCAGTGTATCTGGCGGAACTCACGCCTCAAACTGTTTCTTTTGGCACGCCAATTAACGCGGTTTCATACGCGCAAATTCAAGTGCAGGTTGATTCCTTATCGGGCGGGGACAGAATTTCGTTTGTTCGCTCCCTCGCAAGCGGAGGCACTACATACGCTATTAGCGTATTTAGCGATGCTGGCGACGTCCTGACAGGCATAACCTTAAACGGGTTGTATTATATTAAGGCTAGAGGATACATTACTCCCAATCATGTCGGGACGTCATCAACGCCAGTTTTGACGATCATGGCAAATCAATAAAGGGAAAATTATGAAAAAACTTTCATTTATTGCACTTGCTGCAATTTCAACTTCGGCATGGGCGCAACAAGTTCAACCCGTAAAAGTCATTTCCGGAAACGTCACTGCAACTCCACTGACGTCAACTCCAATTATTTATACAGCAGGAACAATCTTTGATGGCCGGACATTTGGATCGATTACGTTTACATGCACTGTTGCGCCCAGCGGCGGTGCCATTTTGGTAAGTCCCGATAACGGTTCTGATTATATTACGCAGGCTGCTGTTTTTAATAGTGGAACTTTTTACACCACGACGGCCACAATTTCTGCAATCGGTACATATACAATTAGCGGGTATCAATACGTGCAAGCAAATTTCACGGATGGAACGTGCTTTATTACCGGGGGACAGTAAATGATTTTTAGATTTTTAATCGCGTCCATCCTGTCCCTGCTTATTGCTGAGCCCGTCTTTGCGAGTAGCTCAACGACTGCACTTGGGATTGCTGTTACCGCCCTGAATAAAGCAAACAATAGCGCTCCAAATATTCAGCTTTATGTTAGCAACGCAGCATCTAATGGCTTTCCTGTTGGTAACGATGCCAATAACTGCACGGCTTCTAGCCCATGCCTTACAATTACGCGAGCTTTGTCGCTGGCACCCGTCAATTCAACAATTAACATCAACGGCACTTTTTCTCTAAATTCAAGCCTTATTATTTCCCTGCCGGTTACGGTTCAGGGCGTTACTTCTGATGCAACAATTTCTACAAATTCCAATTTGCCGGATTTGATTTCTTTTAATATTAGTACTGGCTCCGTAAATTTATCAAATATTAAATTGCAAACTACGGGAACAACAACTCCTGCATTGTATTTAGGGACTAGTGGTGTTTCAATAAATTTGAAAAACATTACTGCCAATCTTGGCACTTCTTCGTTTTTTACTGCCACTGCCTCCAATGG
>Ga0207957_1000047_pt1 | contig 28961 bp, 44 predicted proteins | sample CryBogCBH27Jun07_FD_184603 | JGI IMG/M metagenome (GOLD analysis project Ga0207957, IMG submission 184603) | Freshwater microbial communities from Crystal Bog, Wisconsin, USA - CBH27Jun07 (SPAdes) | ecosystem: Environmental > Aquatic > Freshwater > Lake | place: Crystal Bog, Wisconsin, USA...
TATAAATATCCACTACAGTTCTTTACTGCTTGCCTTAATGCAAGTCAGAGATTGCCCGATCCCATGGAGGAAATCAGACTAATTCAGCAAGAGCTTCCATATTTTGGTATCAAGCTATTGCCACCTCACTTATTAAAGTCTGACATGAAGTTTAAGATAGACGGAGAGAATATTCGTTACGGCTTGAGCGCCATTAAGGGCATTTCAGATAGCGCCATGGAAAAACTAATTAATTTCCGTGGAGAATATGACAGCAAGATAGATTGTTTTATTGCCGCAAAGCAGGCTGGCTTAAATATTGGAGTTCTATCTTCATTGATTCAAGCTGGCGCGCTTGACGAGCTAGAAACCAAGAGAACAAGATTGGTTCTTGAGGCACAAACATATAATTTGTTAACTGACCGCGAAAAGAGACTAGTTAAGGATATTCATGATGATACAGAAAACAAAGATATTCTTTCTATTATTAAGATTCTAAATGAAAAGAGCCAAATCAAAGATAGTAGATTTGAAACAATCAAGGGTAAGTATAATACCTACAAAGATATCTATTTACTAAATAGTAGAAACGAGGAGATTACAAACTACTTCTATGAGAGGAATTGTCTAGGATTTAGTTATAGTCAGAATCTAACCACTATCTTTAAGAAAAAGAACCCAATGTTCAATACAATTAGGACTATTTTAGATACCCGCAAGGAAAATGATAATGTTTTAGTGGTTGGACAGGTTCTAGAAACCAAGGTTTCCAAATCTAAAAATGGTAATAAGTTCTATAAGGCAGTAGTATCTGATGATACCGGAACAATAACCTCGCTATTATTTGACGGTAAAAAGGGCATGTTAGAAGAGCTAAAGCATGATAACGCTGGTGTTTTTCCAGAAGAAAATGATATCGTCGCCATCAAGGGCAGACTAAAGGGTCAGGATGCCATATTTGCCGACAAAATAGTAAAACAAGACTGTCGTATCTATAAAAATATGAGAGATTTGAAGTAGTTAATTAATTAATTTTTAATATAAAAATTGATGTTTTCGGTGTAATATAGATATATGAGTCAAGAACTGCCCCTTCCTAAGAACAAAGAAACACGCGGAGACTATATGGCAAGATGTGCCTCCATCAAGGTAGACCCATCTGATAGCAAGTGGTCTGACCCAAATCGTGTTGTTGCCGCATGCGAAATGAATTGGTCGAAGGCCAGAGAGTCTGCCGCTATGATCTTAGGTTCTGGTGATCAGGAAACATTATTCATGGTCAAGCCCATCGAGGAAATTAAGGCAAGCGCAGAAATCGAAATCAATGCAGATGCAGAGATTGCAAATGAAGTATTTGCAACACTTTTAAATAGCGCTACAGTCGCACACATTCTACATCTTCAGACACGTAGTTATGCAAAACATAAAGCTTTACAAAACTTATACGAGGAGCTTCCAGAGGTAACAGATAGCCTTATTGAGTCTTATCAGAGCAAATATGGAATTGCACAATATCCAGTCCAATCTGTTACAACACCATCTGATCCGCTTGAATTTGTCAAAGGATTAAGAGAATATGTCACATCAAATAGATATGCAGTAGCCAAAGATTCTGAGCTTCAGAATATCACTGATGAAATCACACAGCTTCTGGATAGTACAATTTATAAGCTAACATTTTTAAGCTAAAAAACATATGCCATTACCAACCCCAAATAATAGAGAAAGCCGTGGAGACTTTGTTTCCCGTTGTATTCAGTCGCTTAACGACAAAGGTGAGATGAAGGATAATAAGCAACGTATCGCTGTTTGTTATACCCAATGGAAGGATGCAAAGGCATCTGCTGATGTTATCGTGGGTAGTGGCGATCAAGAGACTATTATCTCTTCTGGTCAGCGTTTTGGTGGAGAAAAACGCTCGGATTTAAAGGATAGTGACTTTTTATACCCAAAAGAACGCAGTTTTCCCATAGTAACGCCAAAAGATGTAAAAGATGCAGTTAGTAGCTTTGGGCGTAGTAAAGGTAAAGATTTTGAAGACTTTAAGCGCCGTCTCGTTCGTAAGGCACGTTCCAAGGGCGCAGCATTTGTTTCTGCACTTCCAGATACAATTAAAGAACAATTTAAAATCAAAGCCAATGCAGAAGAGGCCGTTGAAGAACTAAGGGAAGAGTATGTAAATCAGGCAAAAGAAGTTATTCGTGAACTATTAAGCGCCGCAAATAAAGTCGCAGCATTTCTTGAGGATGAAGCATATCACGACAAAGCAACAGAAGCATGGGTATTTGAAAAGATGGTTTTATCTAAAGCCATGATCTGCGGAGCCGAACATTATATCGAGTTTGGTGAGGATGAAGATGAAAAAGAAGAAACTCAAGAAAATGTTGGTCTAATAGAGCCAGCTAAAGTTACCTCCGAAGACGAGATTCGTGAGAAAGTTTACAATAATAAATTTGGAGCAGATACATACTAATATGTTTGAAATTATTTCAGAAGTAAAATATCACGACGAAGCGCTCCATAATCGCGTTAAGCAGGCTGCCGATAAAAAATTTGGCACAAAAAGCAGTTATGTTAAGAGCCTTTGGATATTAAAAGAATATAAATCCAGAGGTGGTAAAGTACAATATAAAGGAAAGAAACCCTCCGGGACATCTATTAAGAAGCAAGTTAAGGGTAGTCAGGTTTATCTAAATGTTTCTTACGCACCAGAAGAAGACCTATTTGCTGCTGAACATAATGGAAAAAAAGTTCAGCTAAATAAACCGTTTCGTACACCAAAGGGGCCTAAAAAATTTGCTGTTTATGTTAAAAATGGTAGTGGTAAAGTAGTTATCGTAAGGTTCGGTGATCCTAATATGGAAATCAAAAGAGATGACCCAGCCAGAAGAAAAAGCTTCCGCGCAAGACATCATTGCGATAATCCCGGTCCCAAATGGAAAGCACAATACTGGGCATGTCAAACATGGAGATCTGATAAGTCAGTAAAACAGGTTGCCGGTGAAGAAGATATTGATTGGGACAACCTACCCACACAGGAAGAAATCTATGGAACCGAGCTTCCAGCTTTTGATATGGAAGAGATAGATGATAGCTGTTACGATTGTGAATAAATAATTATTCTTGATCAGTTTATAAGTTATTGTTATACTTCATGTAACGATGAAAGTTACATGGAAAGTAGAAGGAGCGGGAGACTGGTCTGCAACCATAGTTGACGACATAACCTGTCCGCCTATTGAAATAGCAACCAAGGTTCTTGAGAGAGAATTAAAAAGCTTTTCTAATCCTGATGGTGGAATGACGCTAGGTTTAGTTCTTATGGTTACCCATGACAGAATGAAGTCTGTGGATGAAACTTTTATTTGCCATATGCCAACAGTACTTGCCAATGCAGGGTTTTATTTTGAGTCAAATCAATTACAAAAGCAGATTGACAAGCTGCTCAATTCGTAATAAGATTGGTACATGAAAACAATTACAGCATCTATCACGGCAATTTTTCTCCTTATCACTTCACTTTCAGCCGAGGATATTAAGCCACCAGAAATTAAAGAAATGCTAGTAATTGGCGCTGGCCCAACAATGAACGCCTCAATGAGCGCTTGTCAGGATAGAATGTATAATAGCTGTAAGCAGATACAAACGGTATCAAACCGTGATAGCCAGTGGACAGGTGCTGGGTGGATAACCACCTATCAAGTTACCTATAAAGTTGTACATTAATTCTCAATGGAAAAACTAACGCTTCAAGAATACCAAGCTATTCTTAATAGCCTAGTTTATCACCATGCGGTTTTCTATCAATTTTGGCGCTTGGTTAAGCCAAGCTACTCAGAAGAAATAGATACCGCATGTGTTAGTTTTAATAATGAGGGCAAGTGTATAGATTTTCTAATCAACAAACATTTTTGGCACTCTATCTCAGAAGAAAAAAAGAAATTTGTTATATGCCATGAATGCATGCATGTAATCAATTCACATGGTAAAAGAATTAATAAAAAGTTTCAAGAGCATGCAGAGCAAGCAAACTGCGCGATGGACATTGTTGTTAATGAATCTTTAGTAAAATATTTTAATTTTAATAAAAACGAAATAGACCCCTCAGAAGAATACGTGTGGTTTGATAAGCTATTTAAAGATGATCCATCCGTATTAAAAGACAATAGCTTTGAATACTATCTTAATAAAATCATTGAGAAAAATATACAAATGCCTTCCTCTGGAAGCCATTTAATCAATTCACATAACGGGCTAGATATACCCAAAGAGTTTGCACAACAGATTATCAATCAACTATCAGATGAGGAAGCTGACATATTAAAAAACATTGCAGAACGCGCTGAACAGGGTAAGAAACAAGAATCAAATGGGCAAATTGCCGGAACAAAAGCTGGCGATCTGGTTAAAACCCTAGAAAAAAAACCAATAAAAACTTGCTCTAAATGGGAAACGGTTATCAAAAAGTTTGAACGTAGTTTTGGAAAAGAAGAAACCAATGAATCTCACTGGCTAGCAAAAGACAGGAGAATGCATAATTTAAACTTTAATATATTCTTGCCCTCTGAAATTGAGTACGAGGTTCGTAAAACAAATAAAGATAAAATTAAAACATATTTCTTTATGGATTCAAGTGGTTCATGCGACATGTTAGCGCAACGATTTTTTAATGCGGCCAATAGCATTAACAAGGATAAATTTGATGTTGAGTACTACTGCTTTGATACCACGGTTTATAAAGTAAACTTAAAAGATAGAAAGCTTTTTGGTTTTGGTGGAACAAGCTTCCGTTGTATAAGCGACTTTGTTTATAAAACAAAAAATGAAAATCCGTTCGTATGGGTTCTGACCGATGGCTATGGAGACTATCCGCCCATTCCAGATAAGGAACAGAAAAAATGGAGTTGGTTTTTGACCAAAGATGGTTGCCAGAGATACATCCCCAGAGAATGCAAAACATATCTTTTAGAAAATTTTGAATAGACATCATCAAAAAAAACATTTAAAATAGCTTTATGGATCAAACTCTAGACCAAATTGAAAACAAACTAGTTCAGTATTTTAAACTGGGCAAGAACGTTCTGCTAGAAGGTAAACATGGTACTGGAAAGACCAGTCTCATCCAGAAAGTATTTGGAGATAACTGTAAAAACTGGTTGTACTTTTCAGGATCTACCCTTGATCCTTGGGTTGATTTTGTGGGTGTTCCAAAAGAAATCGAAAAGAATGGTGAGTATGTTTTATCCTTTGTACTTCCAGAGAAGATGGCCGATAATAAAGTCGAAGCCATATTTATTGATGAATATAACAGAAGCCACAAAAAGATCAGAAATTCTGTAATGGAGCTTATCCAGTTCAAGAGCATTAATGGTAGAAAGTTTCCAAACCTAAAAGTTGTTTGGGCGGCAATAAATCCAGCTGATGATGAGGACGAGTCATACGATGTAGAAACATTAGATCCCGCACAGCTAGATCGTTTTCAAGTTAAAATAAAAGTTCCCTATTCTCCAGATTTTGAATACTTTAAAAATAAGTTTAGTGTTAAAATTGCACAGGGCGCTATAGAGTGGTGGGACGGCCTTCCAAAAGAAGCGCAAAATCTAGTTTCCCCAAGACGTTTGGACTATGCACTAGAAATATTCCAAGAAGGCGGTGATATTTTTGACGTATTAGATGACAAGAGCAATCCAACAAAATTACTTGTAACACTACAGGTTGGTAGCTTAATCCTAAAGATTAAAGAACTTTATGATTCTAAAAGCGGAAAAGAAACTAGGAAATTTTTCTTATCTGAAAATAACTTCCAAGGCGCATTACCAATTATTAAAAAGAATAAAGAATACCTACAGTTCTTTTTACCACTACTTAATAATGAACGATTGTCTGCAATCTTCTTTTCAGATGTTAAAGCGCAGAAATTTATTCTGGAAAACTCACAATTGTTTAAAGACCCATTAGAGGAAATAGCCAAGCTTAAAGCTATTGATCCTTCTATTTTAGCGCAAATTAATCATGCGCTTAAAAAAATAGGAAATGTTACTTATTTTAATTAATGTGCAGCTGTGGTGGTACTGACAGGTAAACCATGCACATTTCTTTCTAGATAGATAACTCGATTATCAATATTATCAATTTGTTTCTGCATGCCAACTATTATTTGACTATAAGCTTTTAATTGTTCGGTAAAAACTGTTTGATTGTTTATTATTGTTTCTAATTTTGCCTGAGTTATTTCAAAACGTTTTTGGTCTTCTATATCCTGTCTTTTGTCATTATCTATCTGCACCTTAACATATTCCCCAAATTTCTCATTTGTTACATAATGTTGACCCATCCATAGAGTCGCATAACTGAACATCATAAAAGCAATAAGCATAACTGCTGGTTTGATATATGCCGCATACCATTTATCTGATTTGTGATCTGGTACGTTAGTAAGCGGGTTCAGGGCCGATAGAGGGTCTATACTCATGATATATATTACATTTAATTTATAAAAATCCTACAAAAAAACATATTTGTCACATAATTCACCAATTTATTTATTTTAATTGAATTAATTATCACATAATACTATAGTATATTCATGCACTACCAAGAAAAAGTAACTGAATTCATGAAAACGTTTGGTCAAGACTGTCCTGATCGCCCCACAATTCCAGACCTTCAGACAAGAATTTTAAGAGTAAGGCTTCTTTTAGAAGAAGTACTAGAACTAACAGAGGCCAGTGGACTAAAAATAGTTGACTCACTTGGTTCTGTTTTTGATAAAAAACTGCTTACCGAAAAAGGTGGTATAAAAATTGTAGAAAATACAGAAATTCAACCAGACATAGTTGAGGTGGCGGATGCGATTGCGGACATTTCCTACGTTAATTATGGCGCGGCATCGGCCTATGGAATAGGCATCTTACCAGTTGAAGAAGAGGTTCATAGCTCCAATATGACAAAACTATTCACCAAGGACGAAGCGGTGACTCTGAATCCGGCATTTTATACTTCAAAAATTGTTAACGATAAAGATAAATGCGTACTGGTTAAAGATACAAATGGGAAGGTTCAGAAAAGCCCATCCTATGCAAAAGCCAATATTTCAGCTATTGTTAACGCCCAAATTACCAAGTAATGGAAAATAGTGTAGAACTTATAGGTTGGTATGGCGGAGATGAAGTAAATGCCTGTAGCGCATGGACTTCTACTAGCAGAGAATTAACGGAAGAAAAACGCGCGCGAATTCCCAAGCTATTAAAAATGCTTGCGGAGAATGGCCATGAAACACCATTCGAAAAATCCACTGTTCATTTTTTGGTTAATACAGATATCGCAAGTCATATTCATTTATTAAAGCATAGGATTAGTTCTTTGAACGCAGAGAGCGCCAGATACAAGGAACTAAAAGAAGATAAATATTATATACCCACAGACTGGCCCTTGTATTGGCAACAAGCATTAGCTGATTATACTATAAAAGGAAATGATCTATACCATGAATGCCTAACTAAGCTAGAAGAAGCCGGTATCGACAGGAAGAGAGCAAAGGAGTCAGCAAGATTCTTTAAAACCTATAATTCTCAAATTCAATCAGATATTATGTTTAACTGGCGCAGTTTTGTAAATTTTCAAAAACTCAGAAACTCTGAACATGCACAGGTAGAAATTAGAGAAATTGCAGTGCAAATGTTAAATGCAGTTAAAAATATAGAAGGAAATCCTTTTGAATATACTTTAGAAGCTTTTAATTTATAATTAATCGATATTACTTAATATAATATCATTATTAATGATAGATAAAGGTATATCTTATTTAGAACAAGCTAATAATTTTGATGTTAATGTAATGTTTTGCGCAGCGCCAAAACATGCGGTTACCCTAACTAAACATAATAATCAAAAATATTTATATACTATCTATTGCCTGCAAATCATAGAAAGCGGTAATTATATTATATTTGAAAAGCTTTTCAAGGTGCTTAAAAGAAGAAATAAACATGGATTGTTTTTCAAAATAGAAGAAAATAAAACCGAATCTTTTAGTTGCCTTGCCGAAGCAAATATTTATTTAAATAAATTTATCAACTCTTTCGATAAACATGAAAGAGTAATAAAGGATATATCTAATATCCAAGACGGCATACCAGCTGGAAATGCAATATTACTAATAAACCAGTGGGAACAATATACACTAAACTATTTTAATGAAATAGTTAGTTCTGAATAGCTGCGTATGCCCAAACCTGACCCTGACCCGCACCAGTAACAACTAATCTAACATAAGGAACGGGTGAATCTAAAAATGCAGGGGCAGCATATCCATTCGGTAAAGAATTAAACGTATAAAGTGGCACACCTGCATAGCCACCAGCATCAGTGAATGCTGGATCACCGCCCAAGAAAGTTTGTGACTGAACAGTTGCAGATATTGTAGAAGATACACCACTACCATAGACTACAAAAAGGGCGTTTCTTGCTTCGGCTATACTTACCCAATCACCAGTAAACGGCGCGGACTGGCCAGAGGCTAATAGTTTAGAGCCAATAAAAGAAGTGTTCATATCTATTATAATAATTACACCCGTTTTTTAAAAAAAAGATTAAAAATTGCCCTAATATATAGAAAAATCATTATTTTTACGAAATACAACAGTGAATGTCTCCGCCTTAGGTAGATGAACTACCATAGAGCAATCTCCATATTTATTATAATAATCTTCTGGAAAATCATTTTTAAACGTATCTAAATGTAGATCACCTTCTTGCCAATGTAATGGTAATTTATTTTTACCATGCCCAATAAGACGGTTCTGCGTACCTGTTACTAAATTTTTATCATATATTTTTAACTTATCTCTAACTATATTTCCAAAATGCGTTTCATCAACAGAATTATTTCCCTTGAATGGCCCATCATTGTTAATAAGATTATTAATATTTTCTATATTTAAATATAAATCCTGACAGGAACTTTTTTTAAAAAATGCAAATGGCCCAAATAATGTTTTATTTATATAACCAATAAACTCATTCTTATCAAGAACTTCATCATTAATATAATTATTAAAATTTCCATAGATAACATCTAAGTCGCTCCACCCAAACCATTCATATTGCTCCAAATATTTTGCATACATTTTCCCAAACACGGGTCTTACATCTGCTAGTTTTTGTGGTCTGTTTATAGCCACGCCGCCTCCCAATGCGTAATTTAATCTAATATTTACATCATCTAAACTAGACGGGATAAATCTTAAGTTGCCATCCCTAAATTCATTTTCATACTGATCATTAAATATTAGCCAATCATAATCCTTGTTAAATTTAGCAGTTTTTCTTGTTAGATCAAATAACCTTGGAAACTCACCAAGATATACTACAATAATAGCTATCTTATTTTTCATTAATAATACTCCAAAAAGATTTTGGTAGAATTATATTCTCTGGCACCTCCCTGAACATGGGCGCAATCTCTTTTGGCGTATATCCCGCTAATCCGCAGCCGATCTCCGTAACTAGAAATGTTAGATAACTATAGTTTTTAGATTCCTCAATAAAAGCTTTTACATATTTTTCTATAGCATTTAGGCTCAGAGTTTTTATCATATGATTTTTTGTTGGTATTGCATAGGTTTGACCGGTTCTTCCAAAACCCTTACCAAATTCCGCTCCGAATAGTTTATTTGCTACCCTTGCGGCCCCGGCACCGTGAATCCCAGCTTCGTTACTCCCAAAAACAAAAACCTCATAAGGCCCTAATTTTGTAATATTGTCAGGAGTGAATCTCATTTTATTACCTGTTTTAAAATTTCAATTAAAACTTCATTAACAGAAACATCTTGTTCACAAGAACGCTTCACTAACATTTCTAAAACTTCCCTAGACCAGTCGGTCATATCTAATTCAAGATCAACATATTTTTCTAGCTTTACACTACCATCGTCTTGAAGCTTAAAATCAAACTTATCCCCCTGTTTTATGTTAAGCTCTAATAGCTCATCTTCAGTAAAAGCGATCATCATATCGCCAGTTGGTTGTAACGCTTTTTTCATATTTTATACCCCTTTTGAGTAATTAGTTCTGGATTCTCTTCTAATACTTTAGCTACAATACCAATTAATTCTTCTGGAGTAAAATGAGACTTTTCTTCAAACATATCGGCAATAAGGTTAACCTCCTTCATATACAAAGAGTACAACTTTTTTCTGTTTATTTTTATGTTTTTCATTTTTTATTTAATTGTTCGTAGATTTTATCATATGCGCCATGTTCAATACTATCAAGGAATTTTTTAGCCTGTTTTTCACGTTGCTGAAAATAAAAATTAGGATAATCGGTGCTTAATATATTATAGCCACCATTAGGAAATATTTCTATAACCTGAGATAGTCCGCAGTCAATATTAATATTAACCGCAGTTCCTTCTTCATCAATTTCTATACCACCATTTCCCTCTATTGTTGTCGGCGTGTGTCCGAATACCTGTTTGATCTTAGGTATGAGTCTTGCCTCCCTAAAATAATCACACCAAAGTATTCCACCAGCCTTACTATTACCACCACGGCAATAGCCAGCAGCGCCAATAATATCGTTCCAAACCCTGTTATGGTAATCACAGGTGGCTTTATCCAGTTTCTCTTTGACATAATCTATATCCGTGCCTCTTACGGGGCACTCGAACCAGTGCGGGTGAATTCCCGCATGCGTAAAAAGGAAACCATACTCAAAATGGTATAGTTTAATCTTGTCCCAGTCCTTACTAGTAAGCACACGGTTAACAGCATCGTCTTTCTGGATGCTATATCCTGAGCAGTTATAAATATTTTGTGGGCTACCAAAAGTATCGGAACGATAGTTCAAATAAGAATAGTTAATATCGTGATTGCCCATCAAATGAATACGATTTGGCTTCTCTAGAGAAGACTTTAACCAACGGGCGGTCTGATCGGCATCAACAGCCGTATCACCAAAATCATCAAAATAATCGCCAACAAAAATAATAGTATGCGTACTATCATACTTTGATGCAATCGCCTCGGCCTCCGCCCAGTGATTGTGTATGTCACTTATGACTATGATTTTCTTCATTTGAATATTATCTTTAATTTTTACATGAAAGTCAAATACAAATAAAAGTTTGACCAAACAGTCAAATAATTGTAAATTATAATGACATATGGATCATTTAAGAAAAGAAACTGTTCTTATTCTCAATAGAAACTGGCAAGCAATACATGTTAAAAGCCCATTAGAGGCAATGACTATGATGTACTCGGATACAGCCACCGCCCTAGACATTCGTGGTGAAGACCGCATGACCCCATTAAAGTGGCAAGACTGGATAAAGCTTCCCGTAGAAGACGAAAAAGATGACTTCATTCAAACGGTAAGGGGTAATATAAAAATCCCAAAAGTTTTAGTTCTTTGCAACTATAATAAGGTTCCTAAGAAACGCCCTAAATTTTCACCAAAAGCAGTTTGGGACAGAGACGAAGGTATCTGTCAGTATACTGGCAAGAAGCTTACGCCCCAAGAAGCAAATATCGATCACGTTATCCCGCGCTCTCGCGGCGGCAAAACCGATTGGAGTAATTGCGTGTTAACACATAAAGAAGTTAATGCTAAAAAAGCAGACCGTACTCCAGAAGAGGCAGGTTTAAAATTAATTAAAAAACCACAGGATCCGAAAGAACTTCCCTCTACTTTTTATATCCGAAATAAACATAACGTAAGAGAGTGGGATATGTTTTTAAATTTGAATTGACATTTGGTAAAATAAGAACCATCATAATCTAATGGACTCAAATTCTATTAGAAAGCTTACGGCTAGACTAGATGGCTCTAAATTTTTATCCTATGTAAATGTGCATAGCGTACAAGATTATTTTAACCTACCCAAACAAGAACGTGAACGCTTTGGTCTCTACAGAAAGCCATTTGCACTTCCCTGTGAATGGCTACAAACACGTACTGGCGCAAAAATCGGCACCATCAAGCCAGAGATGCAAGGATGGGCAACTTGGGAGGCAGAGATTCGTCGCCGCTATCCAGCGCAATGGTTCTTGCGTGAGTGGTGCTTTAGTTGGGAGAATCCGGTTTACGCATTTTGTAAGAGCATATATTACAGCTATAGAGAAAAGAAGTATGCAGTAAAACGTTTTATTAATCCTTTTTACCCACGCTTTCGCAAGAGCATGCCAAGGCACCAGTATAGTGATGTATGTGAAGTTTTAAGAAAGGCTAATTTTGCGCTACTACTTGATTTTTGGTATGATGAAATGCTAGATGGTCACGTAGACTGGAACGATAATCCCAAACATAAAAATTTCTTTAATAAAGTCAAAGCGGCAATTAAGTATATTGAAGTTGAGCGCCCAGCCCTAGAGGACAAGGCAGATAAGGCACTCACAGTTGCTACCCAAAAAAGAAGCGGCACTTTCGAGCAACGGTATGGAAAGCACGACGCACTAGAGAAAAAGATCACCGAAAAAGATACTCAACTCCTAGTTTGGATAATGCAGAACCGCGAAATGTTTTGGACATGAGTAAAATTCTAATCATAGAGTCTACTAGCAAAACTAAACCTCTTGCCGAGGACTATAGTGATACGAGTATTGTTCACTGTCGTAATTCGGTTATATTAAAGAATTATTTAGGAGCAGACCTGCTTGATGGTGAGTATAAATTGCATGAGATAGTCAATAATAAATATGATGTTATTATTTGTTGTTATGCCTCGCCATACATGCCGCATATTCCTTATAGAAAAATTATAGACAACAATCCCGGCGCGCGTCTTGTATGGCTTGTGAATGATCATGATCTAGAGGACAACCAACTCTTACGTTACGCTATTTCTCAAGGCCGAACCTATGACATGATCTGCAATAACCCAAGAGAAGGTTATCGCCATTGGATCTTAGGAAAGAATATCGAAGGTAAGAAGTTAAATGACTTTATTATTAATTGGCATACTACCAATTTGAACTCTCTTATTTTTAGAGATACGAGACATGTACCAGCACGAGACAATAAAAATGGTTTTATATATTATGGAACCTATAGAAAGCACCGCGCCGATGATTTTAAAGTATATTTAAAGAAGGGCATGACAGTTTCCAGTAGTATAAAGCACTGGAAGAAGTACGAGGCATTGGGTTGTGATCCAGAGTTTATTCGCCCACTGACTTGGCAGAAAGACAATGAAGATCTTAGAAACTATAAATATAGCCTATATCTCGAAGACAAGCATACCCATGATAACTATGCATTCCTAGCCAATCGTGTTTATGAGGCATTAATGTGCGATATTGTTACACTATTTGCGCCCAATACTAGAGAGACACTAAAGAAGTCTAATCTATTTGACTTGCTTCCAGTTGTACTGCCAGAAAACTGTTATGGAGATGAACTTATAGAGCATGTTAATTCGCTAGATTTTGATTACCTAAGAAACGTACAGAAAAAATACTTTGATAATATTCTTGGTGAACGCGAGATGGTTCTCTATGGAATTAAAGAGTTCCTAAAATAAGAAAAACCGTATGGGGATTACTCTCCCATACGGCTATTAGTTTACCTTTACTAATATTACTGCTTGAAACGAACGTTAAATACTGCCGAACCATCTGGGGCAATATTTAGGTTAATCGCAGCAACATTTGTCCAATTCTCGTCACCGGGAAGGGTAACGACAGGCGTTAGTGCTGCAACGATACCAGCAACATCTGCTGGTTCTAGCTTTGCACTTGCCATCTTGGGCGGTTGTGTTAGCGTAATAGCCATATTTTATTTTGTCTAGTTTTTCTACAGTTGGACTCTTCTGGTAATTTATCATTTGCAGGCCCTACTTCTAGCGACACTTGTCATTCGAGTTCGGGTTTATTACTCGTGATAAAGATACTATATATTTACACCCAAGAAATCCAAAAATGATTTTAAACTAATTTAATTATTTAAAATTGAATTGTTGGTGGAAGACCCATTAACTGGGATAATTGAAACTGACCATTAAATGCCGGAGATATTGGCAAGCCGGGCGCAATAAAGTTCGGAATAAACATACCTGACGATGGAGGTATTACAGTATAACAAAGGGGCTGTTTTGTAAATGGGAATGCATTTCCAGATCCATTATAATATAAGTTACAAACCTCATTTGCATTTAACTCTCTATTCCAGAAACCCATCTCATCAACGGTGGCGGATATTGTATACATACCACTATACCCTTCACCCAAGAAATCTGAAAGAGATAGTCCAGAAAAACTATTATCTGATGGGTCTGTAATTGAACCTGCGAAATTATTATTAATATATAAATTTAATCCAGTAGGTGATACATTTACAGTTGAATAATACCATTCACCAGTATTAGGAATAATACTAGTATACACTCCTTGACCATAACTATAAAGCGCTATACCATTTGTTCCGTTTAGATACAATGTAGTATCCCCATAACCTCCACCTCCAAGCCCCCAAATAGCCTGAGGATAATTGTCGCTATATATATTATCAAATTTAAACCAGCAAGAAATTGACCAAGTTTGTTCGCCACTGATATTTAAGTTATTAACAAAACTACCAGAACCATCCGCAAAGAATACACCACTATTTGCTATTCCAGAATTGTATCCATAACCGCTATACCCGCTAAGATTATAGCCATGTAGAGTATGATCGACTAGATTATTATCAAAGTTCCAATAGGCAACAAGACCAGAACCCAAGCTACCACTAGCAGATGGACAGCATTGCCCATTTATAGCAAAATCAGGTACGCATTGCGGTACACTATACGCTATACCGCTCCAATTAGTAACATTTGTTTCTGTATTACTACTATACGCAACCGATAATATTCCGTCGCCGCCACCCTGACCATATTGAATTCTTATTGGGTAATATTCACCACTATTAAGAGATATTGGGTCACTAGATGAGGCTTGGTTACCATGACTTCCACCATTATTTACTAGTGCATTGTTAAGATCATACCCAGTTAAAGCATTCGCTCCTAGCCATAAGTAACTAGCGTCGTCACTCCAAGTTGAGAAAGAGAAATCATCAGTATATGGCGCACGGAAGCGACCAACAAACTGCCAACTATATTGTTGCAATGCATCGCTACCATTAAACTGCGTGAAGTCTGCAGGATTTAAATTCTGTATGATATTATCACCATTAACATAGAAATTCCTAATTTCAGTTGTGGTATAAGTTTGTGTTTTGTATTCGGGGTGTAGATTAAAGAACTGCGGATTCTCGGCATTTGGGCCATCACTAAACGATGCGGAACTGTCGCCGCCATTATAATACATCTGACCAAAAAGTCCGTCTACAAGTGGCAAGTCTAATTCTAATTCATTAATTGGTGAATAAGGATTGCCAGCACAATCAAGTACTGCATCACCATAACAAATACCTAGCGTGTCACGAGTGTACATGCACCCATAAATATCCTCTCCACAGGCTGTTGGATCATTACACGTTCCATACGAACCATCACATAAAGCCCTTCCGAAACTGTCAGTACCTATAGCGCTATGACAGCAAGAATTTCCAAAATAGTCAGAATCAGCATAGTCGCCACAAGTGCCGCCACAGCAGCCACTATAACAACCCATACCTACAGTAACACAATTTCCACAGTCATCGTTTTCGGTGTTACAACCACAACTATTAGAACAAGTGCAGTTACCACCGCAATCATGACAACCATCCGATGGATATGTACATTCACTATAACCAAAAGAATTTGAATCATAGTTACATGCGCCACTATCATTACAATCTACATACCAGCAGCTATTACAATCACTATGATAGTTTCTTGCGCCCGAATCATTACAACCATACGAACATTCACTCGCGCCAAAAGAGTTTGAATCGTAGTTACAAGCGGAGGAAATATTACAGTCTACATACCAGCAGCTATTACAATCACTATGATAGTTTCTTGCGCCCGGAGCATTACACGCCCAAGAGCATTCACTAGTACCGAAAGAGTTTGAATCGTAGTTACAAGCAGAGGAAATGTTACAATCTGTATACCAGCAACTGTTGCAGCTATCATGGTGGTTTCTTGCGCCACTATCATTACATCCCCATGAGCATTCACTTGATCCATAAGAGAGTGAATCGTAGTTACAAGCAGAAGAGTCATTACAGTCTACATACCAGCAAAAATTGCAGCCATCATGGTAGTTTCTTGCGCCCGCATCAGTACAACTCCAATAACAACTTCCATCATCACATGTTGCTCCGGAATTATAACCGCAAGCCGATGCGTCTGTACACCCAAAAACGCTATAAATTGTACAATTAGTATTAGCACAATCTCCACAATACGATGTACAGCCACCATCACAGTTGCCACAGGAATCTGGATATGTATAGATTCCTCGATCCCAACCACAAGTATCATGGTTTATATAAAAATCATTCTGACAAACGCATGAGCCACCAACACCATCAAGATAACTACAAGCTCCAAGTATATATTCATTAGCGCTGTCGTTATATCCAGCACCTATACCACAAGCATATATGTCTGTACATTTACCGTTTCCTATTACATTTAGTGTTAAATTTTCACTATAGTAGATATTACCTGTAGAGGACCTACTATCACCAATCCAAAAATATAAATTATTACAATCAAGTGCACCAGTAGTTATATCACTTAACACATAAACATTATCACTTGTCGTAGGAAAGCTAGTGGCTTGAACAGTAAATGCGCCATCTATCCACCAATTTTCTAATGTAGAGGCATCATTATTACTTGTGGATATGTTATTAAAATAAAAGTTAGCCATTACGTAACTTCTCCTTTATAAAATCTACCGAATGTTTACATACTAACATAGTTTTTAAATTATAATCTCTGTACGGAATAAAACTTGCCGTTTCCATCATAAGAAACATTCCAAGTAGCAAGTACTCCGCTATTCTGATCTAAAAGAATGGTTTGAGTAACATTATTACTGCCATTGAAAGTCTGGTTAAAATATCCCACAATCTGCTCTTGGTAATAAATACCTATCTCTAGCGGATTACCGGCACCATCCGTATTATTTACCTGCAAAGTATCATAGCGTGGAATTGGGCTGATATTGGTTATCTGCTCTTGCAAAACTCCGCTCACCCCATACATGATCGGGTCAACCTCTATTTTTTCCATCATATTATTGATCATAACCCCTGTTATTACACTAGAATAATATTAAAATTAATTTTTAATTGATAATAAATTTTAAAAAAAACTCTTGCCAAACTATAAAAATAGTATGAAGATAAGAGTATGAGCACAACTACAAACAGTAAAACATACAAGCTGGGATGGCTGGAAGGTGGAGACCGTTTTGATATTCCATCTCTTTCAGATACTATGCGCAATCTTAAGGTTATCTCTACAAATGCCTCTAGTACAAATGTAGAAGGGGAGCGTCGTAATAGTATTAATGACGTATGGCAGCATTTTCGTTTTCCAATTTCTAACGATGTAACAGTGACATTACTTGAGAAGGGTGCTCCAATCGTTAAAACAGAGAAACCGAATAAAAAATCTATGAACACACAAGAACATGATACCGAGGCAGAGACGCCCCGGCGCAGGGGTCGCCCTTCCAAGCAGGGCAAGTCACTGAATGAGCTAGCTGGAGTCAGCGGCGAGTTCACCGTCAAGGACATCGTTGAGAAGAACGATATCAAGGAGTACGAGGCACACAACCTAGTCCGTAGCGCAGTCAAGAGTGGCAAGCTACAGGTTGTCAAGGAGATCAGTGGCGGTCGCGGAAAGCCAAAGAAGGTCTACCGTTTGGCCTAAGATAACACAACGGGGGCTTCGGCCCCCGTTTTACTTTTCACACAAAATGGACAAAACACACGGAGATGAAGTATCTAGAGATGATTTCTTGCATCTGAAGGCGCATCGTGATTTTAATGTTCTTCTAGTTAAAGAATTAGAGACTTGGATAAAGTCAATGTATCTAGTTCCAGAAGAATTTGAGTTTCAACGCAAAAAGATCTATAATAAAGTTAAGGAGCAGATCTTACAAGAGTCTGGATGGTAAAATTTATTTTCCTGTAGTGAAATGGTATCACCTGTTGTTTTGGCCAACATATTCTACGTTCAAATCGTAGCGGGAAAGTTTTTAATGGGTAGATCGGTTAGCGGCAATACCAGCGGACTGTAAATCCGCTCTCATTCGAGTTCGAAGGTTCGAGTCCTTCTCTACCCACCATTTTATTTCTCTAATAATTTCTTAATCTCTTCTATATTTTTCTTCATTTCTGTACGATCTATTTCAGCCTTTAGAATAAGCTCTTTCATTTCGGCGCGTTCTTCTTTAGCTTTAATAATATAATCCAGCGCAGTTTTATCTATACGTATATCTTCAGCTAATTTCTTGATCATAATATTAGATTCTTCATCTAACTTAACATCTCTCATTAAATGTTCCCTATCTTTTTCGCCCTGTCTAGTTGAAGACATAAGGATTAAAGGCGTTGCATATGCCGCCTCAAAAGATAAAAATAAATTTAAAAGAATAAAAGGATATGGATCAAAATGTACCAAGCCAATTATATTTGTAATAACCCAAATAGTTAATATTGTTGACTGTATAACAATAAAAGTCCAACTACCGATGAACTCTGCAATCTTATCCGCTAATTTTACGCTAAATTCTTTTAGATTCATTAAAGTAATTACACTATTATAATATATGAAACCCGAAGCTATAGCCTTTATCCGACAGGTTTCTGGCGCCGCCATGACACTATCGTTCATGTTCTGCTACTTACCGCAGATTATTAAGATTTATAAAACAGAGTCTTCTAAAGATGTTTCAGTTACAATGATTGTGCTTGGGTTAATCGGATATATTTCTGGAATTGTTTATATGTTCTGCAACAGTTTTGGTATTTGGTGGTTCTTAAACTACTTGAGCGGTATAATTAGTTCTGGCTTTTTATTTTATTATTGGTACAAGCACAGAAAGTAGTTGATCACTAGTCCAAAAAGAGTTATTCTTGCGGTATGAAACTGGCATCTATAGAGATAATCAAGTCTATTAAACAGCATCCCGGCGCTGATTTATTAGATATTGCCACTGTTTTAGGATGGCAAACTATAGTTAAGCGTGGTGAATACAAGGAGGGTGATCGCGTGGTATTCGTAGTTATTGATACTATTCTCCCACATCGCCCTTGGAGCGAGTTTCTTGCCGATAAGAAAAATCCCGAAAAGCCAATTCGCTTAAAAAATGCGAAGATTCGGGGTGAATACTCTCAGGGGCTAGTTCTGCCAATTTCAGTTCTTGATGGTAATAGTTTTGCCGCAGGAAGTTGGCAGATTGGCGCAGATATTGGCGCAGAACTTGGAATTAAGAAATATGAGAAAGAGATTCCAGCCAGTCTCTCTGGTGAGATTATTGGAACTTTCCCAACTTATCTTGTTGCACCAACTGATGAAGATAACGCACTCTCAAACCTTGACATCGTTGAAGAGGTTCTTAAGCACGATTTAACCGTAACTTGGAAGTTAGATGGATCTAGCTGCACTATTATTGTGCAGGACGGCGAAATTTCCCATGTATGCAGTCGTCGTATGCAGATTAAAGAGTCTGATACTAACGCGTTCTGGATTGTTGCGAATAAACTGCGCCCGAATATCCCGTTAGGCTGGAGTGGAATTATTCAAGGGGAGGTTTGTGGACCCGGCATTCAGGGAAATCAACTCAAGCTACTTGAAGCAACTCTCTATATATATCAAATTAGAGAACTTCATGGTGGCTGGATGACTTATGACGAAATGGTTTCTTTTGGTGAGAACGTCTTAAAATCTAATGTTGTAGCTAAAATTGAGCACGGTTATATTAAATCTTTAGAAGGGCTGCAGGTTATTGCAGATAATCTTAAATTCGACAAAAACATTCCCGCAGAAGGAATAGTTGTACGTCCAGCGCACTATCCCGGATCTGGAATTGGCCGTCCGCTTGGATTTAAAATCATTAATAGAAATTATAAAGATTAATATGAAAAACAAATGGAAAGATGAAGTTATACGTCAACTAGATATCTGCGGTATCTACCAAGCGGCGCACGATGAAAATCCCAAAAAGGCACTTCATGATCTTGTTTGCTATAATATGGAGGTTGCCGTATTTGTTGAGAAAGAAAAAAGCTTTCCCAATAAATTACAAAATTTCTTTTATAGATTCGTAAATAAACTTCCACCCTTTTAATATATGGACTTCGATGATTTTTTACAAGGCTGTTTAATAGGACTGCTAATTTTATTAGTAAGTATATTGACATTTTTTCAAGGATATTACCATGGAGAGAATAGCTTTCAGAAAGAAGCGGTACAAAGAAATTTTGGCCGTTTTGAATTAAACACTCACAACCAAGCCGTGTTCAGATGGAACGAAAAAATATGAGGGATAAGCGTAAAACATTTTTATTTGAGGCTAAAATAATAAGCTTTATATTAGCGTTAGCTTTTATCCCCGCAGTATTTTTTGTGGGATGCGCCTTTTTTGATCCTCCACAACCCACTCATTATTATAAAATTCAAAGATTAAATTATAATGGCGAAGTAATCCAAACTTATTATAGCAAATCTTATCCTTATGGAACAGATTTTATTGACTTTAGAGAATATCCCTCTGGCAAATGGATTAAGTTAAAATGTAGTTATGTCGCTGAAGATTTAGGGACAAATAAACCCATAATAAAATGAAAAAACTAAAAGAAATATGGAACCACGATATAGTTATTAATATAACTATTGCTCTATTCTTAATAATTCTTTTTCTGGAAGTTAGATATTTATTTTCATGAAAGTCAAATATAAACTAAAAGAAATATACAAGGGAATTTTTCTTGTTACAATACAGGATGAGTATGATCTTGCAATGACTTTCTGCCGATTGCAGGAGTTTTACGAGTCTCCGTTCAAACAGATTCGCGGAAAGACTTTTAGTATGGACGAATTTCAAAGGTTGTATGCCAAAAAGTTTGGCAACGGCATTTTTACTTATCCAGCCGATTGGGCTGGCTTTAATGTGCCAGGCGATGTTCTAAATAAACTAATCTCTACAACCTTTACTGATTGGGGAACTGAATATGATTTTATTATAGAAGATATTCATTCTGAAATTCTTCAAAAGAATCAAGATCGCTATTATCTTATTGGCGCCGGGCCCAAAGATAAGGATACCATAAACCACGAAATCTGTCATGCGCTTTACTATTTAGATAAAGATTACAAATTTAGAGTTGATTATGTCGTTAGTGAGTTAAATATAAAACTATTAAACTATTTTAAATCTGACTTATTAGATAAGGGGTATTCTAAAGGCGTACTAACCGATGAAATTAATGCTTATATGTGTTTTGATTCTGATTACTTATTAACCAGCAAGAAACTCAATAAACATGAAAAGAAAAATTTTGATCAAGTTCAAACAAAACTGAAAGCACTATTTAATTCTACTATCTCAATAAGAAAACACTTAGCAAAATGAAATACTTTTTACCATTATTATTAATATTATGCGTTATAGGAATCAGCCTGTCGTTTAACGATCTAACAAGAGCAGGTTACCCACAATTTAGATACAGCTTACATTTACTCGATAGTAAAAATTTCTACTCCAAGCAACAATGCTGGGAGATGGTTAAAGACAAGTTAAACCTAAAAATAAAAAATGGGAAACTGGAGTTTTAATTTACTAATATTTCTATTAGTTTTATGCTCGGCTATAAGTGAAACTAATAATATAACCTATCTTGATTTGACGGCTAAAGACCTGACCATTAATCAGTTAGAAGATCTTTACTATTTAAAGATATCCAAATCAGTACGCTTAACTGGCGAGAATTTATTTGATTTTAATAGTTTCGCGGCCACCCAAAGAGTTAGAACTTATACCACTATAAAGATAGATTTTTAGTTACTGACTTATCTATTTTATTTGTGTAAAAATGCTTATGGCAAAAGCACCACAAATAGACCATAACGTAGAGAAATGGACGGCCTTCTGTAAGAATAAAGAAGAAGCAGAGGCACAACTACAAAATAAGCTACTAATTCTCTCACAAAAAAAACTAATTGTTAGTGCTAAAAAAGAACTAGTGGAATCAAGATCACACCCTCAAGGATTATTTATTTATAAGTTTTGTATAGTTACGGCACCGAAGAAATAGTTTGACAAAATGGTAAGTTGGTAGTATTATATACTATATAGCGGGAGGTTAGTTTATCGGTAAAATGCATCGTTTACACCGATGAGTGAGTGGTTCGATTCCACTACTTCCTACCATTTTTGTTTTTACCACTATAAATAATGTGCAAATTCATCCTTATAGAATTTCAAGAAGCAAGAGTTGGAGAAAAACCGTAATTTTTGTACAGGCACTAGAAAATCCTCACAGATGGGTTGACTTGATAAATAAATTGTGGTATGATAAGTCCATAAGCTCAAGACTTATCGAACAGGCAAAAGATTGTTTTACAGCATATAGAAAATAATATGATTCATAATTTTATTACAGAAGACCGTGAGCAAATCAGTAAAGATGTTCAAGAAATGCGAGATTTTGTAAAAATGCTAAATAGGGAGATATTAAACGGCGCAAATGCAAAACCAAGCAAAAAATATTTTTGTTGGAACCTAATTAAAAACCGTCTAGTTTTGGGGTTATGGGAAATACCAGATACTCGCCCGTGCCGGTTCCCATCTTTTAGCTTTTTTAATTGTAAATCTTATACAAAGTTTGGGATAAGATATAAAAGAAATTTATTTGAGATAGTATGGAATAAGGACATAAATTATATCACAAATCTCAGTAAAAGGTTTGACCGGACACTCAAAATGCTTTAAGATGTAAAAATGCACAACGCATTTCTAATCGCTGATCCACACTTCTCGCATGAGGGTGTTTGCAAATTTCTTAGGGACGACGAGAGTAAATTGCGTCCTTGGGATAATGCCGCTGATATGGATGAGGCGATGATTGAGAACTGGAATAAGGTGGTTCGTCCTGTGGATAAAGTATATGTTTGCGGCGATCTTGTAATGAAGGCCAAAAAGCAAATACACATTATGGATAGACTCAATGGCAAGAAGGTTCTCATTAAGGGTAATCATGATATCGGAGAGCTTAAGGTTTACCTTCCTTATTTCTACGACATTCGCGCTTTTCATGTTCTGGACAACTTCTGTATCACCCACATCCCAATCCATCCAGATTGCTTGGGACGATTCAAGGGTAACATTCATGGACATATTCATCAGCGCAAAATTATGAAGCTATTAACTTATGGGCCAGATGGTACTCGACATACCTATGCTCCCGATAAGAGATACTTCTGTATTTCTGCCGAGCAGATAGACTATACACCGATTGAGTGGAATGATCTACGAAAGAGGTTTTACGCCCAGCTTGGCATGGAGATTAAAAATGACTAAAAAAATCCCTACGCCAAAAACTGCGAGAATATCCAGTTGGGAAGCATTTGTGCGCGCGGTAAGAAAAAGTATAAAAAGAAATCTAGGTAACTGAATAATAACACTAAATAAATTTTATGATAATAAAACACATTAAAATGCTTATGCTATCAATTAGGAATCTTGGTTTTATAACAGGTTGGAGATATTTTCAAACATATTTAAAAGCCTTACAAGACCCTAATTTCATTCTTGAATGGGCAGATGCTTGCGATAATCACGCGAGAAAATTAGAGTTTTTCAATAAAGAGCCAAAAGTTGCAGAAGCAGCTAGACATTGGGCAAAAACTTTGAGAGAATGTAATAAACAGATACAACAATACGAGACCAAAATAAATGAACAATAAATTAGAATTTTATATAGACCTAGATAACACTCTTATCCATGCAGCATGGGGCGGCAATCCCAATAAACGCAGAACCAAGATTGATCTTGGCCCAAAGGAAGTTTATTGGAGCATGTTGCGCCCACACGCATTAGATTTTCTTGCATTTTGTCGTGACATTGCGCCTACATACATGCTTACCCATGCCGCTCGTGATTATGCGCTAGAGCATAATAGAGTTTTTAATCTTGGTTTTACCGAAAATCAAATAATTGCAAGTGATGATTTTGCTTATAATAAGGCTGGCATGCTTATTGATAGACTTATACCGAATAAAACAAATGTTTCGCCGGGTGCTATACTTGTAGATGATAAAAATCCGAAAGATGAGCTTCCTAGTATTAAAATGCAATATTTAGGTATTGGTACGGATAGATATGTTCAGAGTAGAGACTATCGTGGCGGCAAAGATCCAGAAAACTTTGATAAAGAAATAGAAAAGATAAAGAAAATAATTGGCTTCCCATTTCATAAAAATTCTTATACCATATCAGTATGAGCAAGAAACGCATCACGGTTGATTTTGACGAGACACTCGCCAAAACCGACACATGCTGGAACGGATGGATACATATGGGCGCGGGAACCATATCTCCTATTCCAGAAGTTTTCGAGTTGGTACGCAATAAACACAGGGAAGGTTATGAAATTCATATTGTAACATTCAGGCCGGAAGAGCATAGGCAGGAAGTTGTAGATTTTGTTAAAATGCACAATCTTCCGATTGCAGATATTCATTGCACCGCAGGAAAAGAAAAAACTCCAAAACTTTTAGAATTAAATTCTGAATTACATATAGACGATTTTGTAGAAGCATTGGTTCTCGCACAATTAAAAGGAATTAAATGTTTGCTTGTGGACGCAGGACAACATAAAGATAATTCTACTGCTGACCTGTTTGAACGTTTGCATATCAAATAATTAATTTATATAAATAATAATACTATATTTAGAATAAAAAAGATCATATAATACTCACATGAACCTTATTTTAGTATATATAAAACAAATTGTAAAATTATATGACCAGCGCTAGAACAAGGTGTAATCAATATATTCGGGGGATTAATTCTTAATTAAATTTTGGGGTCTGGGTCTGCTGGATGTGGACGCCGAGCTTGCACCTCGGATTTCAGATGGGTTTGAACCCCATAGACTCCACCATGGGTTTAGGTGTAATTATTAGCATGATAATATGCGATATATGTAAAGAGTCTTTTGCCAATAAAAAGATATATGCAAACCATATTAGATGGCAACATAAAGACAATAATAAAAAATGCAAGTTTTGCGGAGACATTTTTAATATGGTTAACTACCATAAAACTAAATGCCATTTAAACCCTTCGAATATAAGAAAATGTTTACAATGTGATAAGATTTTAACATTACATGGCATAAAATTTTGTAGCAGAGAGTGTTCCGGTAAGTTTAATACCAGTAAAAGAACCAAAAAGTATTTAAAAGAGTTAAAAAATAAACATTCAACCTATCGTAAAGATGCACTATGCAAACGCTGTAACGTGCCTATTAAAATCAACGCTAGAGCATCTTCGATAAACTCTTGTTGTGATAAATGCAAAAGAACAATCACATATAACTGTTTATGCAAGATTTGTGGTAAAAATTTTTCACATTTAAAAAGATCAGTTAAAACATGTGGCGACGAATGCTATAAGAAATTACTATCAAATAAATCTATTAGTAACCCTAATTGCGGCGGCGAAACTAATTATAAGAGATATAAATATAACGGAATAATATTTGATTCTTCTTGGGAGGTAGATATTGCCAAATTCTTAAATAAAAATAAAATAAAATGGCAGCGATCAAGAAAAATAGTTTTATTTTGGACGGATAAAAACAATAAGAAAAGAAGATACTATCCTGATTTTTACTTGCCGCAATACGATTTATATTTAGACCCCAAAAACAAATATAAACAAAGACTCGATAAAGAAAAGCTTGATTATATCTCAAAAAGTTATAATATTGTATATGGAGATGTCAATGAATGCAAACAGAAGATACTGGAACTAATATGAACCCCGACATTAACATTGAGGTCGCAAGGCTCCGTGCAGAAAATTCTCAGTTGCAAAAAGAATTAACTAAATCTGAATCCGAAAGATTACAGATTGAAGACATTAATGGATGGATTGATTCGGAGTTTCAAATTGCAAACAAGAGGGCATTGCAAGCCGAAGCAGAGGTCGCAAGGCTCCGTGAGGCTATAAAACCATTTTTAAGATTTGCCAACGGAATCCCCGACAACTGGCCCGAACAATGCATTCTTCGATTCGATCAGAGAATCGATGGGTCTCTCAATATCAGCTATTATGGAGTCCAAGATGCCAGCGATGGAATTACGATCAAGCAATGGAGGGAACTAGCACGACTCGCCTCCGCGCCAGAGGAACCAGTTATCCAAGATTCTCGAATAACTGAACCCGTGAGCGAATGCAAACGCTGTAAGGGTCGCGGAACTGTATGGAGTAGCGCAGTAGAACCAGCAGGGGGATTAGCAATTTGCCCTGAATGTGAAACCCAAGACGGTGCAACGATGGACGACGAGGATTGGAACTTAAAGCCAAAGCAGGAGGAGATGCCGCTGGAGAAGGAACTAGACTACCTCACCCGCGAAGCATCCCGCGCATCAGACATCCACAACCATGTGCTTATCGTGGACTGCCTCCGCTACCTCCGCGACGAGATCCAGAAGCTAAAGGATAAAAATACCAATGATTGAGATACTAGACATACCTCAATACATTCTCATAGATGCGATTAAACGTAGTAAAAAATTAGGACGTTTACATAACAGCATAACAAAGGGTGGTGGTAATATTATCGGTTATATAGGACAAGCCTTGGTCGCCCGGCACCTAAAGGCGGAAGACATTGATGACTACCAGTTCGATGTAATGAAGGACGGTGTAAAGTTTGAAGTTAAAACAAAACGTTGTACAAGTAAACCAAAGCCAGATTATGATTGCTCAGTAAGCGAGTTTAACACGGAACAGAAATGTGATTACTATGTTTTTGTACGAGTGATGGAAGATTTTTCCAAGGCATGGATTCTCGGTAAAAAGAAACGAAATAAATATTTCAAGCAAGCAAGGTTCTGCAAGAAGGGAGAAAAGGACGAGAAGAGTCATTTAGGATGGACTTTTAAATCTTCTTGTTATAATCTTGAAATTTCAGAACTAGATCCAATTTAATTTATGAGTGAAAATAAATCTACAGGAGCAGGAAAGGGTGATTCGCCTCGTCCGGTAAGCAAGAAAAAATGGGATGCAAACTATGATTCGATTAATTGGAATCATAAAAAAGAATTAAAATGTGATGACTGCAAAAAACAAAAGAGCGATGTAGAGGAAACTTTCTGCCCCTTTGAGGAAGAAATCAACGATAATAAAGTTGCGGTAAAACTTTGTCGTGATTGCTATCTCAACCGTTGCGACGAAATATAATTTGACAGGACAAGAAAATTGTATTATTATAAGAGAGTAGGTTGATTACTGTGTGTAAATAACTTATACTGGATCCTAGTATCCTTTAATGATCTTTGATAGTAAAATCTAATTTATAACGGGGGTGCAATGGTCTCGACTTAATCGTTGAAATCTGTATATGCATGCAGTGGTTAATCGTCCGGCCACTTTAAAAGACGATTAAAAAACTAAACGCAGAGGATAATACCGACGCAATCCTAGCAGAAGCAGAGTACATCTTCAACAACGCTGACCAGTTCATCGTTGATGGGGCTGAGCTACTAGCTGCCTAAGGAATCAAGAGAGGATCCTATTAAATCTTTTGGAAACCGCAATAGGTTTGGTGGGTCACCTGAGCCAATAAAACAAACGGTGTCTGCAACTGAGGGCTAAGGACGCTTCAGTAGGTAGGACTCTAAACACGGATAGGTTAATAACACCTTGTTACCTGTAGTCAACCAAAGTACAAAGTTATTTAAGCATGTGAATGAATATATGGATCCCAATATTAAGGACGCGGGTTCGATTCCCGCCACCTCCAGGTTATGCTAGGTCGCACCTAGCTGAAGGGCAAACACAGGACAAGGCCAATGAGATAAAAATAAATCCTGTACAATTTTAAAGCCCTTGTAGCTCAGTTGATAGAGCAGCTGATTTGTAATCAGCAGGTCGTCGGTTTGAATCCGACCGGGGGCTCCATATTATTGAAGTGTAGCTCAATGGTAGAGCACTTGGCTGTTAACCAGGCTGTTATAGGTTCGAGTCCTATCACTTCAGCCATTTTCGAGGGCGGCGTGGAAACCATAGACACGCGGCATATATTGATTACAGATGGGGGGCGATTGCTTCAACCGAGACCCTTCCTATCCGCTGGATCGACAAACATCGTATATGTCGGAATAAGAATATGCGGAGGTTGAAGTCTGCATGCGCGGAAGTAATGTACCGCCCCTCAAATTTTATGCGGACGTGGCTCGACAAGAAAGGCAACGGTCTCCAAAACCGTCATAATGCAGGGGCAGTACCTGCCGTCCGTGCCATTTTGATAATGCCATCTAGGCACGATTGCATGTAATATAAATATATGAAAATATGTCTAAAATGTAATAAAGAGCACAAAAAACGTGGAAAGTTTTGTGGTAGAAGTTGTGGAAATTCCAGAATATTATCTGAAGAATATAAAAAACAAATATCTCTTCGCAATAAAAACAACCCCAATGTTTTAGAAGCTCTTAAAAAGGCAAGGATTAAATCTGCTGAAACTTTAACATCCCCTTCTTACAAGAAAAAATTAAGTTTATCTAAAACTGATAACTGTATATGTAAACAATGCAATAAGTCTTTTTATATACAACCAAGCTTAATTAATAAGCGAAAATTTTGCAACGGAAAATGCAGAAACCTTTTTAACAACAAGTTTATAAAAGCTTCTAGAAGCAAAGCGGAAATAGCTTTGCAGAAAAAATTGACAGAAAAATATCCAAATATGGATATTCGATATAATGATAGAATAGTTCTTAATGGGTTAGAGCTTGACGTATATTTCCCCTCTCTAAAAATAGCAATAGAGTGGAATGGAATATTTC
>Ga0207957_1000049_pt1 | contig 28582 bp, 24 predicted proteins | sample CryBogCBH27Jun07_FD_184603 | JGI IMG/M metagenome (GOLD analysis project Ga0207957, IMG submission 184603) | Freshwater microbial communities from Crystal Bog, Wisconsin, USA - CBH27Jun07 (SPAdes) | ecosystem: Environmental > Aquatic > Freshwater > Lake | place: Crystal Bog, Wisconsin, USA...
GAAATAAAATATTCAATGAAAAGATTTACTACGCGTTTTATAAGTTGGCTGAAAATATCATTCATACTTTTAAATTCTACTACACAGAAGTAGATAATATTAATGAATTAAAGCACGAAGTAATTGCTTTCCTACTTGAAAAGTTACACCTTTATGATGATTCTAAAGGAAAAGCTTATTCTTATTTTGGTACTATTGCAAAGAGGTACCTAATTGTTTATAATAATAATAACTACAAAAGACTTAAAGGTAAAGCTACCGTAGAAGCTGTAGATGAAGACAAAACAATTACCAACGAATTAATACTTAGTCAGAAAGACGACCTAGAAGATAGTAATTTTATTGACCTGTTTATTAAGGAGATAGATGAACAATTGCTAATAATTTTCACAAAACAACAAGAAGCTAGGGTTGCTGATGCTATTTTAGAGTTGTTTAAACGTAGAGAAAGTCTAGACATATTCAATAAAAAAGCATTATTTATCTACATCAAAGAGATTACTGACGCACCAACCCCAGTTATTACGAAAGTAATTAAAGTCTTAAAAGAGATATATAAAGGAATGTTGGATCAATATTTAGAAGAAGGTACGGAATTTAACATTTTCACTCGCTAGCTATTTATTTAAAATACGATTATGGATTTAGATTTTGAATTATATGACGGCAAGAAGTACTCAGACCTGCTAAAAGACATCGTAAAAAACCACAAAAGCAAGCAAAATCAGATCAAACTTTTGACTGATCAGTTAGTAGGAATGGTCGAAGAGCCAGGCGATGCTACTATGATTGTACCTTTAATTAAGGGTTATTTAGATTCTGATATTAAGAATGACGAAGCCTTAGTTAAGTTAGCACAGATTATGCAAAAAGGCGCAACCGCAACTGCTGCTGAAAATAGTGCGTTTAGCGATAAAGACCTGGAACTATTGTTTACAGACATTCAGAAAAGTACTACCCCATTAAGCGATAAAGAAATAAAAGAATTACCTAACAGCCTATAATATGTCTCTTAACCCAACATTTATTGGCCAGGTAGGAGCTTCTACCCAAAGACCTAAAGGTGGACCTGAACAAGGTCCTATGATTGGTAGGGTTACGCACGTTGTACAGGGACCATTTTTAATGGGTACAAATATTCCTGACACTTACTACAACGATGCTACAGACATAGGGGTTATTACTTTTCAATTATTAGGTGGACTTCAAGATAGAACTTTAGATAGTGCTGGTAATACAACAGCAAAGCCAATTAACGCTGCTTTAAAGCAATATCCGTTAGAAGGTGAATTTGTATTTGTAATACCTGGTCCTAGTGTCAATATGAATGATTCTAGAGGTACTAGAGACTTTTATTACTTTCCTCCTTTTAATATTTGGAACGCAAGTCACCACAATGCATTTCCTGATTTAGGAGATTATAGTGAGTATGTGAGTTCTATTAACCGCAATTACCAAGATAGTATTGGAACTAATCAACCTGTTAATACCAGTGCAACTGGATCTTTAACAATGCCTCTAGGTCCTAACTTTCCTGAAAAAGCAAACATAAAAGCCTTAAAACAATTTACTGGAGATGTTACTATCGAGGGTAGATGGGGTAATTCAATTAGATTTGGATCAACTAATGCAGGTGTAGAAGCAAATGAGAATTATTGGTCTAGTCAAGGTACTGCAGGATCTCCTATTACTATTATAAGAAACGGACAGGGTACTCAAGAAAACGACATAGCTTGGATTCCAACTGTCGAAAATATAAATGTTGATCCTTCTTCCATTTATTTAACTAATGGACAAAAGATAGTAATAGACGATATAGATAACAATTTTAGTCTTATTAGCTTAGGTGTTAATATGCAAAATACAGTTACAGTTGCTATTCCAATCCAACAGCAAGAAACTAGTTTTGATACTTTATCACCAAACGAACAGGATAACCGCGTAAAAGGTCTAAATAGTTAATATGTACGTACCACAATTTCCATATTTAGGTAATCAAGCAATTATATCATCTGGAAGAGTAGTTACTCACTCTAAGGACGACTTTATATTTTTATTTGGAAAGAAAGGAGTATCTGTATCTTCTCCAGCCACATTTACTGTAGACGCTGAAGAAAGAACTATTTTAGCTTCACCAAAGATTGAGTTAGGATACCAAGCTGAAACTCAAGGAGAGTCTGTTTTATTAGGAGATAGTACAGTAGAGCAATTAGGTTTCTTATTAGACGCTATACAAAACTTAAGTGACGCCTTAGCTGAAATATCAGCAGAAGAACCTGAAACAGCTATTGCTGGGATAATTCAAACTGCAACGATACTAAGCGGAACTGCCCAAACTGTAAAAGCACAACTAACTAACTTTTGTTTATCAAACACAACCTATACTAAATAATGGCTACAGGTAATTTAGCGACATCGTTAGAAAAGTTGGTAAACAACTCTGCAAAGCAGTTAGGTAAGTATCAAGTAGGTGTTAATAAAGTACTATGGGGTAACGGCAACACTCAGCCTAATATAACAACAAAATACTCTGCAGCTACTGGTACCTTACAGTACTCTTCTTCGATAGCAACCACTCCCACTCAAACTCCGAAGGGTAATATTTTAAATAGTGGTGTAATACATGCTTTAAATGTTGTTAACCAAGTTGATATCTGTAACGTAATTACCTACTTAACTACTCCCACAAGTACTAAGCCTGCACCACGTCCTCAAAAACCTTGGTCAACACAGCAAGCAACTTTCTATACTTTACAAGATGAGTGTAGTTTAATTATATCCTACATTGACACATACGTTGCCCATCCTAATACTCTTATAAATTCCTATATAAACCTTACAGCAGATTTAATAGCCAACACACCTCCTTCAGGTACTTTACAACCACCAAATGGAGCTGTAACTCAAAATGAAGCTAAGCAACAAACTGCTCCACAAGGATCAGTTAATCCTAATACCATAGCAGCTACTCAATCTACAGGAACTGCAGGCACTACTAATTTACAAGGAACCGATGTATTAAGATATAACACATATTACTTACTTAAAAGTATTTCTAACGTATTTACTTTTAGTGGTACTTCTGGTTCTTTATTTACACCTGAAGACAGACAAACTTTACAATTAATACCAGGCATTGGGAATAATCTAAACATACTAGATGATTTTATAGGTATTACAAAAAAGTATACAGATTACAGACAAATAAACAACGCTCAACTACAAGCAATTGTACAGAAGGTTAATTTGCTAAGAACGATCTGTGTTACTGTAAATAATCTAAATTTTAATAATGCCTTAGTAACAGCTGCAACATTTCTACCAAATGACATACGCAGTCAAATTCAGCAGATAAGCAAGTTCTTAGATCCAAAACAACTAATACCCACCTTAAAACAAATTAATGCAGCTGTTCAGTCATTCATTTTGATTGGAAAACAAATACAGGGAATATTAAAACTAGGGCAACTTCTAATCAAGTTAGTATTATTGTTTAATAAAGTATATAAGTTTGTACTTACTTTTCTTACTAAACTACCCCTTCCTAATCAATTTACGACAACTGGTATAACTAATACTTTTAGTCAAGCTACTCAAGCAGCTAAAAATGAAAGTGATGGTTTAACCATTCTCCTAAAAGCTATTAACGCTCTATTATCCGTCGTAGTTAACTTTATTAGATACTTACTTGCAAGCGCAAATGAAATTTTAGCAAGATTACAAAAGCTACTTACAACTTTAGAAGGTTGTGATGCTATGAAGAATTCGGATGTTGTAGCTCAACTGAGACAAACTTCCAACGACTTAGAGAACTTGCAAAAAGAATTAGCGACTTACGTAATATCCTACGATCTTCAAACTAGTCCAACAACAACTAATTTTCAAGGCTATACTATTAACGTAGTTCCTGAAGAAGTATCCTCTGCGGTAATTTATCCACGTAGAAGAGGTATAGCTTTGGATCAATATGGTGAAATTGTAGCACAATCAGATCTAACTTTTGCTACTGATACTCAAGTAATTATAGCTGAAGTACAGCAAAAACTCGTATCTTTAAAACTTGCTAAACCAAGTTATGGAGCAGTGGATGCAAGTAGCCTAGCTGTAATAAACATCTCTTTAGGCTTTTTAGACACTAATGACGTCCAGCAAAATGACCTGAATCTTCCAGTAACATCCTTAGATGCACCAAATAACTTAGACGAAAATAGTGGTTTAGGTCTAAACGCATTTGTAAATAACTTAAAGGGTGGAAGAGCATTGAGAAGAAGAACAAGATCAGCTCTTGACAACGCTAGTCAAAACCTTAAATCCCAAATATCAGGAGAAACTACGGCTGCAAAGCAATCTGTAACCGGAAGTACTGGATAAAAACAAATAGTCAAAATATTTATAAACATATGGCAAAGTTAGATTTATTAAGAAAATTAATCCGTGAGGAAGTCAGAGGTGTCTTCCAAGAGGAACTCGCTGGCATTCTAAAAGAGGCTATTATAGCTAATAAAGGTACTCAAACTATCGTAGAATCAGCAAAACCAAGACCAGCATCGCCTGGTACTTTAAATAGACAAGCTCCTAGAGCTATTGCTCCTGTATTGAAGCCTGGCAATCCATTAAACAGTATTTTAGCTGAAACAGCTAGATCAATGTCTCCTGACGAATTTGGAGATTTAAATGGACAGCCAATAGAAAGAGACACTCCTATTGTAGAATCGGTGGGAGATATGTTTGCAAATGCAAGAGGAAGTTCTAGTGTTGAAGCAGTTCAAATTAACGCTGTACCAGACTTTACAGCCTTAATGAGTAAAATGAAAGCAAACGGCGAAATTTAATGGCATACGGCTTAAAAAATATCAACGTATTAGATTTAAGACCTTCAACCGGGGTTGGAGTTGCTTTGCCTTTCAGTACACCCGCAGTCTTTCAAACCGTGTATACAACGAAGGAACAGCTTAAATACAACCTGATTAACTTCTTACTGACTGATAAGCGCGAAAGAATATTTAACGCGAATTTTGGCGGTAATATAAGGAGACAGCTTTTTGAGCAAATAACAGTAGAAACTGTTGATAACTTAGATACTCAAATTAGATCAGGAATAGCTCAATACTTTCCAAATGTAATTATCACAAAACTAACATTTGGTGGTAATGTTGCGCAGAATGAACTAATAATAAATTTTTCGTATACAATAAATAATACGGGTGAATCCGATAACGTAATACTAAACCTAAATGGCCAATAAGAATATAACATATTTAAATAAAGATTTCACGTCGTTTAGAGATTCTTTGATTCAATACGCCCAAGCGTATTATCCAACATCCTATAACGACTTCTCAACTTCGTCTCCAGGAACTATGTTCATTGAGATGGCTTCTTATGTTGGCGATGTATTGTCGTTTTATTTAGATAATCAAGTTCAAGAGAACTTCTTAGAGTATGCAAAGCAAACTAATAACTTATTTACTTTAGCTTATATGTTTGGCTATAGACCTAAAGTAACATCAGCAGCTATCGTTAACTTAGATGTGTATCAACAGCTACCAGCTTCTGGTGCTAGCTACGCCCCTGATTTTAACTATGCGATGGTTGTTTCTGATGGCTTACAAGTAAAGTCAAACGTCAATGGTACAAATTACTTCTATACTCCTAATATAGTAAACTTTAATAATTCATCTTCAGCAGACCCGACCGACATATCTGTTTATACTACTGTAAATGGTAATCCTAACACTTATTTACTTCATAAAAAGACTCAAGCAATTTCTGGACAGGTAAAGACTACAACTCTTACTTTTGGTGCTGCCCAACAATTTCCTATCCAAACTATCCAGGATACTAATATAATTGAAATCTTAAACGTAGTTGATAGTAGTGGTAATATTTGGTATGAAGTACCTTATTTGGCTCAAAACTATATTTTAAAAGCTGTACAGAACACAGCCGCTAATTATCCTCAGTTATATCAACAGGCAAACCAAGTTCCGTATGTCCTACAAAGACAGTATGTGAATAATAGATTCGTTTCTAGATTTACAACTACGTCTACTCTAGAATTAGAGTTTGGTGCTGGAGTACAAGCTGTATCAGGAACGCTTCCTAATCCTTTCAATGTAGGTATTGGAACTGTAAACGGTCTTAACTTATTAAACACAGCATTTGATCCAACCAACTTTGTTGTCAATAATTCCTATGGTGTAGCACCCGTAAATACTACTTTAACAGTTACTTATTTAGTTGGTGGTGGAGCTACAGCAAATGTTGGTGTAAACGAACTAACACAGATTGTAACAAGCAATATAACATTCCCTAACCCAACTAACGCAACACTACAAAACAATATCCAAGGAACCTTAGCAATTAACAATACTACACCAGCAATCGGTGGCGGTGATGGCGACTCCCCAGATGGTATTAGGTTAAATACTTTAGCTGCTTTTCCTTCTCAGATGAGAGCCGTGACGCAACAAGATTATCTTGGTGTTGTATTAGGTATGCCTGCAAAGTTTGGTCAAGTTGCAAAAGCTTATGTTACCAAAGACAATGCTATTTTTGCACAATACTTAGTAGGTAAGCCAGGAGAAAATAATCCTTTAGCAACTTCAATTTACTTGTTGACATACAATACTGACGGAACATTTACAACACCAGGAACAGCCTTGGTACAAAACGTTCAAACTTACCTAGACGACTATAGAATGTTGACTGATACTATTTTATTGAAGCCTGCTTATATAATTAATATTCAAGTAAGTTTTAATATAATAACATTACCAAACTATACTCCAAGAGCAGTTTTAGCAGATTGTATTTTAGCTCTACAGACTTATTTTGCTAGAGGAAACTGGCAAATAAACCAACCAATTATATTGTCTGACGTTTATTCAATGTTAGATCAAGTAGCAGGAGTACAAACAGTACAGTCTGTTAATATTACAAACATAGCTGGAACCTCAACAGGCTATTCTCCTTATAGTTATGACATATCAGCAGCAACATTAAATAACGTTATTTATCCTTCTTTAGATCCAAGTATCTTTGAGGTTAAATACCCTAACACAGATATTCAAGGACGTGTAGTAACAATGTAATAATATGGCAGTATACAATATATTCGCATCAGCAGATGCATCGCTTTATTCTCTTTACCCTGCAAAAAACACAGGTAGAGATCCTATACTAGAAGTATCTGTAAGAAACTCACAAGTAGGCGTTGGTTATCTTGGTCAAGTACCTTTAACCGAAAACCCTTACTACAGCTACGAATTATCTCAGAATGCTAACTATACTGATACCCAATTCTTTTTTCCTACAACGGACATAAGAAGAGCTGTTTTGCAATTTTCTCCAAGTGACGTATCTACTTTATATAGCTTTGTAACTCAATCTATAAGTGGTGCTTGGTCTGCAAGCTTACATATGTTTTTAGCTGATGCTTCTAACTTAAGTACAACGTATTCTTTGCAGGCATACGCTGTAACAGAGTCTTGGTCTATGGGTACTGGAATGTATGCAAATACTCCACAAGTGACTAATGGGGTTAGCTGGACTTATACTGGAGCTTCAGGTAGCTCAACTCCTTGGACTAATCCAGGAGGCGACTATACAACTAGTTTAAGTGGTAGTCAGCAATTCGGCTACATGTCTAATAAAGACATTAATATGGACGTTACAAATGTTGTAAATGCTTGGTTTAGTGGTTCTACTAACGGCTTTTATAGCATGATAGTAAAGCATCCAAACTACGTAGAGCAAAGTACTGGATCGTTTGTAGAGTTAAAATTCTTTTCGGTAGATACACACACAATCTATCCACCAACAATTCAGTTTAAGTGGAATGACGCTTACTATTTTCCAGCAGCAAATGCAAACTATGTTCTAGATGATGAGATTACTGTAACCTTGGCAAACAATCCTGGACAGTTTAAACAGAACCAGATTTATAAAATGAGAACTGCAGTAAGGGAAACCTACCCTGTAAGACAATTTACAACTCAGTCTGTTTATTTAAACGCACTTTATTTATCTCAGCAGAGTTATTGGGCATTACAAGATGTAAAGACGCAAGAAATGATTGTTGACTTTGATCCTCTATATACAGCTTTAAGTGCAGATAGCGTAAGTAATTATTTTACTTTATACACAAGTGGGTTGGAAGTTAATAGATATTATCGTATATTAATAAAGACAAACATATATTCTACTACATACGGTCCACTTTCAACGTATAATAGTGAGCAAGCAATATACAACGCTTTATCTTTATACGGATCAGCAGATTTGGCATTATTACCTGCAGAAACAGTAATTTATAGCGGTGAAAATTTAGTATTTAAAATAATAGAATAGAAATGTCGCAACAGCAACTTAACTTAATAAAGGAGGTATATGGACGTAACACTTACACGAGAGTTATAGACACTTCGTTTGCCGAGTTATATTCGCCAGTTACAGCATCTGTTATTACACCTTCAATAACCATTGAACAATTTTTCGACGCTTATAACAATCTATTCTTTCAAATACCAGCTACTGGACAGGTTAATTCACATCAGTACTTAGTAGAAAGAAGTACAGCTTATTTAGGTGGTGGTGCATTAACAGCAAACGAACAAGCATATATTGCGGAAATCAACTCTCTAAGAGAACAATTATTACAAGTAAATCAAAATTACTTAAACCTAACTAATATAGTGTAATGGATATAGTAGATGTAGCATATCTTGGATCGAATGACGAGTATCAATCGTACAGCTCATCAGATTTAGCGTTAATAAACAAAGTTACAATTAATGCAAATTATGGTGCCGCTAACGACTATATTGAGTACTTTATTAAAGATCAAAGTGGTACTGTATTAAGTGCGAACTACTACGGAACGCAGTATAATATAGGAAGTGTTGTTAATCCTACTAATGGCCAAACGTCTCAACTATACTTAGATCCTGAAACAGATGCTAGAAATGCAGGGTATGATAGAGGTATTGTAAACGTTAAGTATAACTTCTTTACAAAACAATTATTATCTGGTCCTGATCCATCTGCAAACTTCTGGATTAAGCAGATTTCTTCAACAAGAACTGAGATTCAAGTCGCAAGACAAGACCTATCAAATACGGAGTTATCCGATGCATTTAACAACTTCAATAATGCATTAGCGAGCGATGCTTATTATCCTGACTTTTATCTAAACTTCGGAAACGATGTACAACTTATTGCCATTAATGCAGTATATGTAGAAGACGTCAGTGGTAATGGAACAATCATATTTAAGTTATACGAACCCTTACCAGCCCAGTTTGATTTAAAGTCGACTTTTTGGGTAGTAACATCAGTTGCAGATCCAGCTGAATATAACGTATCTATAAATGCTATTCCTGAAACCGTATCAGATACCCAAAGAATTAAAGGTCCTAACTATAAAGTTGCAGTAAAAGATAAAGTAGGACATACAACACCTTATTACAACTACACAAACTTAATATTAACCGCTTTAACATCTTCGTATCAACAGGTACAATCAATGATGCAAGAGCAGGGACTTACTATTAATGTTGACTATAGTAGCTTTTATAACTTTGTACACTTCTCTTCTGCAACAGAAAGATTATACAACTTTGTATATAAGCAACAATTAATTGAATCTGCATCAGCAGGTATTGCGGCTGGACAAACAACTACAGCTGCTTTATTATTACAACAGCAGATTAATACCATTATAACAAACTACGATGGATATGAATATTATTTAGCTTTCTCTTCTGCATCAACTGCATGGCCTAAGCAAAATAACATGCCTCCATACGCTCTTTATTCCGTTACATCTTCTCAAGTAACCAAGTGGTTAGGTAGTACTAATATCGTACCAAACGGTCCTGCTACAATGAGTATGTATTGGTCGTCTTCTTACTATGACGATCAAAATAAAGACTTGCTATTATATGCTACTCCTTCTTATATTAGAGATGATAGTAGTAATATACCTTATTTGACATTCTTGAATATGATTGGCCAAATGTTCGATAATATTTGGATTTATTTAAAAGATGTTACTAATCACTATGCTGCTAATAATAGTCCTTTTGTAGGGGTTTCAATGGATATTGTAGCCGATGCTTTGAGAAGTATGGGTATTCAACTCTATACAAATACAAGCATATCGGATAACCTTTATTACTCTTTATTAGGTGTAAACCAAACAGGATCTTCTTTACCTGTTACTTCTAGTTTATACTCTAAGATAGTATACGCAAGTAGTAGTTTTTATCCATTAGCAGGACAACCTTATTTATCTGCTTCTTTATTATTACCTCCTTTTGGTAATGAGAAAATTAATAGATACGTAACAACTTTTGTAACAGGTTCTCCAAATGTTACTCAAAGTTTCCAAACACTTCCAAATGATCAATTAACAGGTGAGATTTATAAGCGTATTTATCATAATTTACCTTACTTACTTAAGTCAAGAGGTACTCATAGAGGTCTTCAAGCCTTAGTTACAGCTTATGGTATCCCTCCAGATGTATTAACTGTAAATGAATATGGCGGTTACAATGTTTATGGAACACCTGGTATCCAAGAAATAGCTACCTCCGGTATGATTTTAACTGGTAGCTTTCAACAAATATCAGCTAGTTTACTATCGCCAAACGTAACTTTACAGTACTTTAACAACAACTTAGAGAGAACTTCAATCGACGTAGAAGTAGCATTTTCACCCGCAGATTCTATCAACGCTAACATTACTTCTTCAGGCTTAGTAACTTCATCAGTCCAGCCTGGATATTTTAATATTATGCAGTATATTGGAGACCCTACTTTACAGTATTCAAGTTCATATACTCCATTAGTTAATTTAAGTAATGCTTATTTTAAAGCTAACTATACAACAGGATACGATGTTTGGGATTTCATTAGACTTATAAAATACTATAACAACTCTTTATTTAAGATGTTAAGAGACTTTGTACCTGCTAGAGCAAGTGCAGATACAGGTATTGTAATTAAGTCTCACATGCTTGAAAGAAACAAGTATCCAAGACATGAACCTACTTATACAACAAGCTCATACGATGCTATCTATAGAATGGTTCGTGTAACTGGTTCTAATGGTGGTTCTGTAAGTGGATCGACAGCTTACGTAGCTGGTATACCTATTCAGTATAACGGTGCTACTTCTATGGCCTTTACGCAGTCTTTAGGAACAGTGTTTGTGAGCTCTTCTAATAATGTTCAACAATATACTGGTGAATTTAGCGGTAGCCACATCAAAGCTGACTATCGTATTTTTCGTCAACAATATAACTCAAACTACAACTATCCTTGGACGTCTTCAGTAGCACCATCACAGCATGGCGGACAAAATATTATGTATTTGACTTATTCGCTAAGTCCAGTATTTGAAAACGTTTTTGATGCTATACAATCTCAAAGATTTTTACACTTAGATTACAATAGTAGTCAATTAGCGCCTGTAAATTACGGGTTAGTAACCCAGTCCCTATCCCGAAGTGGTATTATAGGAAACCTATCTCAGAGTTCACAACCTTACTCACAGTATTCCTACGTACAGGATTTTAATTACTACTCAACTCCATCCATACTACTAAAGTATAGTGGATCTAGGTTATCAGGTTTGTATTACAATACTTATAGTGTAGGAGATACTTCCTTTAACAGTGAACCAGTAATTAATTGGTACAGTGATAAGTTAGGATTTTTTACTCAAATAGAAACTAGCTCTTTTTTACCAGGCCAAGTAAACGCTTCTTTAGCCTACCTAGCCGACGTATCTGGTGGCCTATTCGAATTAAATCAGAATAACAAAAACTGGATAGATGTTCAAAATATATTTAAAGCTGGTACAACTCTAACCGTTAAGCAGTTCAACAACAAGCAGTTTACGAATCAAGTATCAACCGATGGTATCAAAACTATCTATAATAGTGGATATAACTACACACCGCAGCTATACTTCTTATCAGGATCAGACACTAATGTGTATTTTGAGTATGTAGGAAGCAATTCATCTGCTGGTAGTGGATTTACTGCAATAAACAGCGGTAGTAACGGAACAAATTACTTCATTTCAGGCTCAGGAGCAAGTCCATGGTACCCAGTAACTCCAGTAGGAAGAACGGGACCTATTTACAACATATTCGACCAAATAACACAAGGAAGTGGATATGTGCCAGGTAGTAGCACTTCTACTCGCTATCCAACATACACAACACCATCTACTGCACAAGTAATGAGCTTTAATGCGAATTTTGGTGTAAACGTAACTTTTACAGGTGGAGCTCAACAAGCTATTTACGATTTAAATATTCGCAATAATGGAGTTGTAATAGCTACCCAAGAACAAATTTTTACCTCAACTGCATATACTGCAAGCTCTGGTGCTACCTACTACGTAGCACAAGGAGTTAGTGGTGTTAATTTAGTATATGTTACGACAATAACAACTGTAACCGGTCCTGTTACAATACAACCTTGTAACAAAACTGGTGTTCCTCAAGGATCTAGTTATAGTTCTGGAGCAGGAACTGCTGTGCAGGCTTTGTATAATCTTTATATTAACAGCGTATACCAAGGTCAAGTTACAGCTTTCCAATCTGAAGCTTTTAGTAATGGTGTTCCAATAGCAACAGACGGTTCTTGGATTGTTAGAATAGTTAATAGTGGTGCAGGAAGCCCAGCTATTCTGTCAGGAGTTCTAAACTTTAACTTATCTACAACTGCTCAAACCTTCCCTCCTTCCAGTACCATAACCTTTGAATTGACTCAAAGTAGAATAAGTAACGAAAACTACACAGCCAGTTTAACGACAGGAAACTTAACAGGAATCGTACAAAGTGTAGGGCAGGGTGGATATCCATATGCCACTGCAAGCTTAGATACACCTGGAGCTGGTTGGTTTATAGACAGTATATCAAATACCTCAAATGGTAGTAGTACGATAACTTTCGACAGTAACCTTTCTGGATTTTACCAATATCAACAGGTACCAGCATTTATATCAGCATCTATCCCATATACAAGTAGCTTGTATTCTGTTTATGGAGACATTAATAGTCCACTTAATCCACAGTATGGTGATAAAATTGTAATGAGAGATTATAGTGGAGTAACACAAACTTTAGATATTTTAAGTGCGTCTTTATCTGGTGGTAAATTGCAAGTGCAAGTTGTACCACAAGTATTAACAAACTGGCAAACAAGTCCAGGCCTAGTATATTTATTTTTAATGTTACGCAGGTACCAAGATGAGCAAAATGTTATTATAACCTATAATAAACCTACAGGACAAACCTCTTATGGATTTATTATACCAAATACAATTAATCCAACCGTAACTAGAAATATCAACACTTTACAAGCCGCAGTACAGTCTCAATTGCTTTCTAATCAATCTGTACCTAGTACTAACGTAGTAAATGGAGGAACTTTTAGCTAAACACAATATTTATAAGTAGAAAAACAATTAAAACATGGCATATTTAAGTAACACATCGGTTGTCGTAGACGCTATCTTGACAAATACTGGTAGACAATTATTGTCGCAAAACGATGGTTCGTTTCAAATTACACAATTCTCATTGAGCGATGATGAAGTTGATTACACTCTGTACAACCCAAATCACCCCTCAGGATCAGCATTTTATGGTGAGGCTATTCAAAATATGCCTATCATTCAAGCGTTTCCTCAATCTCAAGAGATTATGAAGTATAAGTTGATCACTTTACCAAGAGGTACAGCAGCTCTTCCAGTAATCAGTATTGGATACAACTCAATTACGCTTGCACAAGGTGCCTCAATTTCAATCACACCACAAACTTTGAATTATTTAGGTGCTACATCTACATTTGAGCAAGATGGATATACAGCTACAATTGGTGATGTGAGAGTAACTGCTGCATTCAATGGTGTTGGTATTAATACAACAAATGCAACTGCATTAAATGCTACAGGAACAGCTACAGTAGGTACAAACGTATCTAAGACTGTTATTGGTACTACAATTAATATTACAGCTACAACTGTAAATACGTTATTTGGTAGCAATACTACACTGTATACTACATTGACTGTAGTAGGTAACGACTCAGGTGCAAGATTGTTTGTGCCGTTACAAATAACAAAAACTTCAAAATAATAAGTAAAAAGATATGTCATATACACAACTTGCCTCCTCAGATTTTGTAATTAGTTCCGATTCGATTACGGCTCCAGCTTGGAGTAGTAATCAACCTCAGTTGTCTACTTTTTACACAGCATCTGTAACTACAAGCACATCAATAACTCAAGGTGCGTTTTATTTAAACGTAAATCAACTTCCTTATACTGCTACTGGCTCTGCAGTTCAATTTGCTATTGCCTATGGTGATCAGCAAGGATCTGGATCTCAGTGGTATAATAGTTTAGTACCTGGAGTTTCTCCTTCTTTAACTACATACGATCAGTATTCAACTTTAGTATACGGACCTGAAATCTCTGGATCTCAAGGATTTAACTTTGGCGGTGCAGCATTAAACTCACCAAATATATTTGCCATTAACGTAGATAGAAATAGATACAAGCAGAGCTTATTACCAGGAACCTTTAACTTAAGTTTAACTGGTCCAACTGGTCAAGTAATTACGATTTGTGATAATAGTAACAACGTTTCTACCGTAACTTATTTAGATTGTGGTAGAGTATTTAATTTGGTATCTGGTTCATACGGCAACGCAGTAAACATTACACCACTAGGTGGCATAGCTCCTGGTTATACAGTTTCTGGATCTTATGGTTTATACTTACCAGACATCGCTACAATTATATTGAATCCAGGTGCTTTAGCTTTACCGGCAGTCAGCGGTGGTATTGCTTTAACAGTTGATAGAGCAAACTACGGATCTGGAAGCTATACCTTAAATGCTTCTGCATCTTATACTTCTACTAACAACACCTTATTATATCAAGCAATTTCTCAAAGTGCAAACTTTCAGTTAAATTCTCAAGAAACTATTTCCTCTGATTATGTGTTTGTGAGAGTGCCTAACGCAGCATATAATTACTCTTCCAATCCAACATTTGTAACTGGATCTGGAACAGGTGCTGTATTATACTCAACAATGATTTACAGTCCACAAACTTACATTACAACAGTAGGATTATATAATAATAATAACCAACTTTTAGCAGTAGCTAAAATGTCAACACCGTTAGTAAAGGATTTTACAAAGGAAGCATTAATTAGAGTTAAGTTAGATTGGTAATAAAATAAACAATGGGTAGAGCATCAAATAGTCTTACAATATCAGATGTCATCGTTACCCCAATCAAACTAAAGTATACTGCTTCTTATAATCAATGTACGATTAATAATTACGGTATAACGGTTTTGACTGGAGTGAATGGCCCTGTGACCATAACTGGTTCTGTAGCGCAATCAACATTGAACTATAGATCGGTTAGACAGCTCTACTATGCCAATGTTTTAAGTGGTTCGTATCTTAATACAACTTCTAGTTTTGATGTTTCTTTACAATCAAGTGCTGCTTCTGGAACTTTAGATTCTGATAATAGATACTTTCCAACTCAATCAGGAGGTCAAGTAAGAATCGTTTCTATTCCAAGAAGCGTATATGGTCAACAAATTTCAAGACATGGATTTGTAATGACCTCTCCTTCCTATTCAATAGCTGATGATGGAAACGGTAACCTAATAGATTACCAAAATGGTTCGGTTAACATTGGTAATATTATCTATCCTGAAGGAATGGTAATTATTACTAATTCGGATTATTTAAGCATATTTCCATACCCTCCTATAGCTTATGACAACTTCGCAACCTTTTCAACATCAGCTAGTGCAAAAACAGTTAATATTCTAGCTAATGACTATTCAGGATCAGGTACTTTCATAACTTCTTCTGTTTCTTTATTTAGTGGAAGCGTTAGTTTATTTACAAATAACTTAGATGGAACAGTTACTTTAAATACAATAGCTCCTGGAACATATCAGACTTTTTATACAGTTCAGACTAATATAGGAGACGCTTGTCCTTTAACAAGTAATAGTGCTTCTATTAACATAACAGTACAACCTAGTTGTGGATTTACTGCTGCATTATTAGCAGTTCCACCTACTCCAACACCTACAGCTACACCTACAGTAACACCTACACAGACACCTACTCTAACACAGACTCCAACTCCAACTCCAACTACTAGCGTAACAGCTACTCCAACCTCAACACCAACTCCAACTCAAACTACAACACCTACACCTACGCCTACAACTAGCGTAACAGCTACTCCTACACCTACGCCTACAACTAGCGTAACAGCTACTCCAACTCCTACACCTACTACTAGTGTAACAGCCACTCCAACTCCTACTCAAACTTCAACACCAACTCCAACTCACACTCCAACACCAACACAAACTCCAACACAAACTTCAACTCCTACTCCTACACCCACACCTACTACTAGCATAACAGCTACTCCAACTCCAACACCGACTCAAACTCCAACACAAACTAGCACTCCAACTCCTACTCCTACACCTACAGCAACCCAAGCAGCAGCTGTATTTACAGTGGATACCACGACTGGAGCTGGTAGCAATGGTCAGTATGCAACAGCTACATTAGCATGTAGAAATGGTACTGTATCAACTAACAAGTATACAGCACCTGGTACTAGCACACCTGTAGTTAATACAACATTCTTCTATAACGAACCAACTTTAAATACAACATACAATGGTGGTTCTAACTACCATTTAGTATACAACGGTACTACTTATTGGGCAGTGCAAATTAATGCAATAGGTCAAGCTACAGACGTAGTGAACTGCTCTACAATTCCTACTAATACACCAACTCCTACTCCTACGCCTACAACTAGTGTAACAGCTACTCCAACACCTACTCCAACACCTACGCCTACAACTAGCGTAACAGCTACTCCAACACCTACTCCAACATCTACGCCTACAACTAGCGTAACAGCTACTCCAACACCTACGCCTACAACTAGCGTAACAGCAACATCTACACCTACCCCTACTCCAACACCTACATCTACCCCTACTCCAACACAAACTAGCACTCCAACACCAACTCAAACTCCAACACCAACTCCGACTACTAGCGTAACAGCTACTCCAACACCTACACCTACCCGAACTCCAACGCCAACTCCTACTTTAACACCTACTAACACTCCAACACCAACTCAAGCAGCAATAGCTTACTTAACAGATATTAGTACAGGAGCTGGTGGTAATGGTCAGTATGCAACAGCTACACTTGCTTGTAGAAACGGTAATGTATTTAGTCCTCCAGGTACTAATAAGTTCTTACCTCCAAATAATGCTTCTGGACCAGTTTTAAACTCTTTTGTATACAACGAAAGTACTTTAAATACAACATACAATGGTGGTAGTAATTATCACTTAGTATACTTTAATAGTGTTTATTATGCACTTCAGATCGGTGCATTAGGTCAAATTACAGATATAGTGAACTGTGCTACAATTCCTAGCAATACACCTACACCAACTCAAACTCCAACTCCGACGCAAACTAGCACTCCAACACCAACTCCAACCACTAGTGTAACGGCTACACCAACACCTACACCTACTACAACTACTCCTTACATAGCTTATAGTGTATACTTTGGATCAACTCCAGATCAGGCTTGTAACAGTGGAACATTAACAACCCTATACTGGACTAGCCCAGGAGTTTGGGGTAACGATTTAACATATTGGTCAGTATATGGTGTGACATTGGCACCTGATGGATACTACTCTCAAGCAGGTCAGTATTACCGCATAAGTGGAGGTTTTATTACAACTCCAAATGTACCATCAACTTGTCCAGCGCCAACTCCAACACCTACTCCAACAGCTACAGTAGTATCATACACTTTAGCCAATACTGCACGTACTTTAACAACATTAAGTGGTTGTACTCAGTCTGGAAACACTTCAATTTATTTAAATGCTGCAAACTATGCTACATTTGTATCTAATGGAAATAACTTCTCAGCAGGTATGGTAGCTAGAAATTCTGATGGAAGTGTAATAGTAGGACCTAAGTATGTATTAGCTACGACCTCAAATGCTGATACTTGGACTATCTCATCTAATGGTACTATGAGCTTAAGAGCAGTTCAGTGTTAAAATAAATTTGGAATTATAAAATAAAAACGTTACATTATAGTTATGGCAAAGATTTTTATCTCAATTGCGTCTTACAGAGACCCAGAATTATTACCTACTATTAAGGATTTAATCGCAAATGCAAAAAATCCAAATAACCTAGTATTTTCTATTGCATGGCAACACTCCCCAGACGATGTTTGGGATACTCTAGAAGAATATAAAAATGATTCTAGATTTAGAATTATTGATATTAATTACGCAGATTCTAAGGGAACATGTTGGGCACGTAATGCAGTACAGCAAAATTATCAAGGAGAAGATTATTATCTTCAGTTAGATTCTCATCATAGGTTTGTAAAAAATTGGGATGTAGAATGTATTAAAATGATTAAGCAATTACAAAAAGCAGGTTACGAAAAACCTCTTTTAACAGCTTATATTCCATCTTTTGATCCAGAAAATGATCCTGCAGCACGTGTGCAAGAACCTTGGTGGATGACGTTCGATAGATTTATTCCCGAAGGTGCAGTATTCTTTTTACCAGCAACAATTCCAGGCTGGAAGGATATGACTCAACCTATTCCTTCTAGATTTTTATCTGCACATTTTATCTTTACATTAGGTGAATGGTGTCAAGAAGTTCCTTATGATCCAGAGTTATACTTTCATGGAGAAGAGATTTCATTAGCTGCAAGATCTTATACTTGGGGGTATGATTTATTTCATCCTCACAAAGTAATTGCATGGCATGAATATACTCGTAAAGGAAGAACTAAGCAGTGGGATGACGATAAAGATTGGGTAGAAAAAAATAATCATGCACATAGGAGAAATCGAGTTTTATTTAGCATGGAACCAGGTTGTACACCTTGTCAAAGAAACCAATTAGGTGTTTATGATTTTGGTAAAGTTAGAACTTTAGAACAGTATGAAAACTACTGTGGATTAAAATTTGCAACAAGAGGAGTTCAGCAGTATACCTTGGACAATAATTTTGCACCTAATCCAAAATATAGTTCTTTAGAAGAATATGAAGCTTCTTTTACTACTATATTTAAACATTGTATTGATATTAATTATGTTTCTGTTCCTGAAACTGACTACGACTTTTGGTGTGTAGCATTCGAAAACGAACAAGGAGAAACAATATACAGGCAAGACGCACAACTGGATGAAATAAATAAAATGAAAAATGATCCTGACGGTTATTGTAAAGTTTGGAGAACTTTTCAACATTCAGGTAAACCTACAAAATGGGTAGTTTGGCCTCACTCGATTTCAAAAGGATGGTGTGATAAAATAGAAGGAATTTTACCAATTTAAATATGAATTTAATAGTAAGACATAAAGGGTTGGCAAAAGAATGGGCAGTAGACTACATATTTGATAAAGTAGGTAAGCTTTTAGTGGAAACATATCCGGAAATAACATTTCAACGAGAATTTATTTCGGAATTTCCTCATTGGGAAGGAGTTCCTAGACAAGGCTCTTTGATAATTGAAAATCCAAGTAACAACAAGACTATAGTTTTAACTTATGATGATGCACCTAAAAACATACTAATACAAAAACCAGACACTGGTTGGATTGTAGCAAATATCCAGCAAATGTTTTGTACTTCAAATTTTAAAGAAATACAGGATTTTAGAGATTTTTACCTAGAGCATTCTAATATAGACGTACAAAAAGTTGTTCAACCCTTTTCTTACTCAGTATATAGAAGTGCTTTTGATACAGAATACTGCGACGTAGTATATGCACAGAAAAAATCTTCTGAATTTAGGAAACAGGGCCTTTTCTTTAGAGGTTTATTTTACGGAGAAAGAGAATATTGTTACTTTAATAACACACATTCCGAAATAAGAGTTACAAATAAAGACTATAAGAATTTACCGGAATATGCATACGAGCTAGCTGATTATAGATGTGGATTATCTTTTACAGGAGCAGCTGAGATTTGCTTCAGAGATATGGAGTTAATGGGATTAGGAATTCCCATTATCAGACCACTACTTGCATCTGTCGAATTCAAAGAACCCTTAATTCCAGATGTACATTATATCCCATTTGAAGGAGATACTGCTGAATCGAAGCAGCAAGCACTCATTGATAAATGGGAGAAAGTAAAGCATAAATATGATTTTTTAGACTATGTTGGAGATAATGCTAGAAAATGGTATTTAAAAAATATTAGATTAGATACCCAAGCTAAATTATTTATCGACTCTATAAACTTAAATTTAATTATATTTTAACATGAAACTAAAACTTATACAGTATTACACGCCTAACTGTAGCTATGCAAGTACTTCCGAAAAAATAAACAGAGATTATTGTGAAAAACACAGCATTGAATACTTTGCGGAAACAAACGAACAGACTATTAGAGAAGGTTATGACAGCAGAGCTGTGCAGTGGTATAAAATTAAATTTACTCAAGATCAGCTTAAAAATAGCGATGTAGATTATATAGTTTTTATGGACGCCGATGCTGTTGTAGTAAAACCAGAAAAAGATATTAGAGATATTATAAATGAATATCCTGACAGTGAATTAATAATAGCAAGAGACTTTGGCCCTGATTTAGTGAATACAGGGGTTATGATTTTTAAAAATACTCCCTGGTCTATTGATTTTTTAGAAAGAGTTTGGCATGCTGGAGATCATATAGCAAGAGGTAAATTTAAAGTAGAAATCTGGCACGAACAGACAATAATGTCAGCTTTTACCCACATAAGTAAAGAGGACGCTGGAAAGATTTCTATACTTGATCCAGGAAGCCATGATTCTATAAACGATCATATTTTAAGAAACGGAATTACTTTTATTTATCATGATTTATCAAAAATCAGAATTGAGGAAATTAACAAAATGAATTCCGGTGAGTACGACGTTGAAACAGAATTAAATCTGGCTTGCGAAAGTGATAGGCATGTTAGTTATCGATACGGAACTTACTATGTTGATAAAATTAAAGAAATACTGCAGACAAAAGAAATAGTTTCTATTCTAGATATTGGAGGAGATAGAGGTATTATTTTTAGTATAATACTTAAATATTTCCCACAATTAACTTACAGCAACCTTACTGATCTTGACTATAACACTGATAACGAAAGAATAAATAAGATTAAAATAAGTCCAATTACAGAAGAAAGCTTAGATGCTTTTTTAGAAAGCAATAGCGATTCCTACGATATTGTAATAGCTGATTTTTTACATAGGTGCATGTATAGAGACCTACTATTCAGTAAATTCTTTAATCGAGTTAATCCAGGCGGAGTATTTGTAATTGAAGATCTACAAACAGATAGAGAGATTACTAACCCACAAAAAAATGCACAATACGGTTGGGGTGACCCAGAAAAAAAGTCAATGACACAGCTAATAGAAGGCTTTAATATAGATGGTGCTTTTAATAGCGACTACTACGATTTTAAAAATAGTAACGAGTCTATCGAGAAAACTGAAATAATTGAATCGAAGTCAGGAGCTCTTTTAGGATTAATTTATAAAAAATGAGATATCTTTTTACCACATTAGCTGTAGGAGATAGCTACGTAGAGACAGCTCGTAAGTTTTACTCTGATTTAGAAAGTAGAACGTTACAGTGCGATTTCAATATTACTACAAATATAAAACTCGATCCAACAGAGAGACTTAATTTTGATTACTTTACACTTGATCGCTACGATGACGGAGATGCTGGGTTTAGTTTTTTCCTGAACCTAAAAGTTTTATCTCTCAAGTATGCTTTAGATAAAGGATATGACTATGTAATATTTACAGACGCTGATTGGGGTACTACAGATGGCTTTTCAGAAGATAAAATAATCTCTCTGTTTGAGTATATGAAGGAGAAAGATATAGACGCACTCTTCGAAAGACCAAATGAAATAGGCTACAATAAAGAACATATTAACGAATGCTATTTTAAAGAAAAAATACAAGACTACCATGTCATGGAACATACTAAATGGGATAAAGCTCATGTATTTAACGAACAGTTTTTTGTCCTAAAAGTCGATTGGAAATTTAGATACTTTGTTAGACGTTGGGAAGAAATGATGTGGTACTCAATAGCTAATGATATAAGAAATTATCCTGATGGATTTGAAATAGGAGTTGCTGCATTAGAAGCAGATATGAAAATAGACTCTAATGAATGGAGAGGTTTAGTAAAAAACTGTTTCATGTTTTACAATAAATCAAACGAACCCTACTACAGATTCTAATATGTCATATAATACTGTATTATCATATAATAAAGAAAATAAATTAATGGAGCATTTTTACCAACGTATAGGAGAAGATTGGTTTACGTACCCTACTTTATATAGTAGTGTAGTAAATAAGTTTGGAGAAGGAGCACATTTTGTAGAAGTAGGTTCTTGGAAAGGTAGAAGTGCTGCATTTATGGGAGTTGAAATATATAACTCAGGTTTGAATATTAAATTTGACTGTGTAGATACTTGGGAAGGGTCTATTGAGCATCAATCTATGAACCTTAGTAGTTTATACAATGAGTTTTTAGATAACATAAAACCTGTTGCCAATTATATTAATCCAATTAGAACTACTTCTTTAGAGGCTAGCAAACTATACCAAGATGGTAGTTTGGACTTTGTTTTTATTGATGCATCCCACGAATATAAAGACGTTTTAGATGATATCAAAGCTTGGCTACCTAAAATAAAAGAAGGGGGTATATTAGCAGGACATGATTATGGATTTGGAGACGTTAATAAAGCAGTTAATGAATTTTTTAATGGTAAGACTTTTGAAGTTTCAGAGGATTGCTGGATTTACGAAAAACCAAACCAAGTTAGTAGTGGTGTAACTATTGTCACAGGGTTATGGAATATTGGTAGAGAGGGTTTAGAAGAAGGATGGAGTAGATCTTTTAACCATTACCTTGAAAAATTAGAGCAGTTACTAAAGACTCCTGACAATATGATTATTTTTATAGAGCAGGAATACGAATCTTTTGTTTGGGAAAGAAGAAGTAGGGAAAATACAGTAGTCGTAGTCCGAGGATTGGATTGGTTTTCAGCTAACCAGCATTTTTTTAATAAGATACAAGACATAAGAAAAAATCCAGAGTGGTATAATCAAGCTGGATGGTTGCCAAATAGTACACAAGCAAGGTTGGAATGGTATAATCCTATCGTAATGTCTAAAATGTTTTTACTAAATGATGCTCGTATTTTTGATCCCTTTAACTCTACCCATTTAGTATGGATAGATGCAGGAATTACAAACACAATACACGAAGGATATTTTTGGCATGATAAAGTGATAGGAAAATTAGAAAAATACTTCAACAAGTTTAGTTTTGTATGTTTTCCTTATGATGGAAAAGTGGAAATTCATGGGTTTACGTATGGGCCAATGTGTGAATTTGCAAAAGGAACCGTAGATAAAGTTGCTAGAGGAGGTATTTTTGGTGGACCGAAAGAATCTATTCAAAGAGCAAGTGAAATATACTATAGCCTATTTGCAGAAACCTTAGATCAAGGGTATATGGGCACAGAAGAATCGTTGTTTACTATAATGATCTACAAGTACCCAGAGTTATTTCAGTATTTTGAAATTGAAATGAATGGATTATTGGATAAGTTTTTTAATGAACTAAGTAAGGATGAATTACAGCCTAAAATTGAAATAAAAAAAGGTGTGACATTAAATACATTAGACAAACACAATACGGCTTTATATGTCATTGCTTATAACTTTCCTAATCAATTTAAAACTCTATGTAAATCATTTGAAGAATACGATAGAAATTTTCTAGATAAACCAAAAAAATTCTTACTTAATAATTCTACAAATCGTAGTACCGATAAAAAATTCGCAGAGCTATGTATGCGATACGGCTTTGAAGAAATTAAAAAAGATAATATAGGCATATGTGGGGGAAGACAGTTTTGTGCTGAACATGCCGATGCAAACGGATTTGATTACCACTTTTTCTTTGAGGATGATATGTTTTTTTATAACGGAAAAGATCAATTTTGCAAAAACGGATTTAGAAGAATCATACCAGACTTTTACAATACAATGTTACACATTGCTTGGGTTGAACAGTTTGACTTTGTTAAATGGAATTTTACAGAGTTTTTTGGCGATAATACAAAGCAGTGGGCTTGGCACAACATTCCAGCTGACGTAAGAGCTACCTCATTTCCTGAAAATCCTATCAAAGATGATGGAGATGTAAACAAAGCACCCTTTCTTAAGTATGAAAGTATAAAGTCTTACAAAGGCGTTCCCTATGCAACAGGAGAAATTTACTACTGTAATTGGCCACAAGTAGTTTCAAAGGATGGCAATAAAAAAATGTTTTTAGACACTAAGTGGGCACATCCATATGAACAAACTTGGATGTCTTTCATATTTCAAGAAACCAAAAAAGGTACAATAAAACCTGGTATTTTACTAGCTACGCCAACTGAACACAATCGCTTTGAGCATTATCCAGGAGAAGAAAGACGTGAAAACTGATATTTATAACCATGGCAACGTATACTCAGACACTACAAGCTACTGCAATTGGAACAAACTCTGGACCATTTAACGTATATTATAACACTATTGATCCAAGTACTTTAATTACAGGTAGCATAAGCTCAGCTACTCTGGCAACTGGATTTGTAATTAATATTCCAACTCAAGCCTATGCTGTAATAGTAGTTGACCAAGGTCCTTATTGTGGCAACCAATCACAAACTATAGCAGTTAATCCACTTACTTTAACTCCTACACCCACAACTACACCAACTCCTACACCTACAGCTACAACAACACCAACATCTACTCCAACCCCTACACCTACAACTAGTGTAACAGCTACTCCAACACCTACACCTACACCAACACCAACTGCTGGATTAGCTCCGACGACTACTCCAACACCAACTCCTACTACTACACCTACTACAACTCCTACACCTACGCCAACTCCTACACCAACTCCTACTACATCACCAACAACTTACGTAGTTACAGTTCATGCTAAGCAGAATAGTGCAGTAACTGGTAGATATGTGTGGTATTCAACTGATGGTGTGAACTTTACTAAGCTAGGAACAACACCAGTTACTACTTCAGATCAAACTTTCTCACCTACAATAACCGTAAACGCAGGTACAACCCTCTACTTAGCCATCGGAGATAATGCAACAATAACAGATGGTACAACAGCAGCATCAGTAGGTGTTGGTGGATACGCTGCTCTTCCTTCAAACTGTCCTGGTATAGTAAGTCCTCCTGCTATTTTTGCAACTCAATCAGTTTACTTATATGGTAACTCGTTAAACTTTGACTTATCTTGTTAACGGTAAAACATTTATAATCATGGCAGTAATTAACTATACACCTTACACCTTAACAATAGGATCTGAAACTACAATTTATCAAAACGAAGTAAAATGTAAAGTTTCTGAGAATGACTTTAACTATTCTCAAAATCCTACTGTATTTGCTAATATTAGTTATGTGAGTGGTTCTGGGTCATTACCTATCTATGCATCTTATGGTCAGATAAACAGAAGCGGTTGGATTACAGATGGCACTTTAGCAAATAACATAACAGGATCAGATTTCCGTCCTTATACAACAACTATTGGATTATATAACGAATCAAACCAATTATTAGTAGTTGGTAAATTAGCAACTCCTTACCCAATTCCATCTAATACAGATATGACTTTCATAGTTAAGTGGGATTCTTAAAATAAGTTTATGTCTCAAAATTGGTTTACATACGAAAATGGAAAAGTCGTGGAATACGACTCAGTGTTTAAATTTCCTCAAAATTGCGTAGGATTTGTCTACAAAATAACAAATATCCAAACTGGGAAGTTTTACATAGGTAGAAAATCTCTATACTCAAATACAAAGAAAAGATTAACTAAAGCTGAAAAAGCTCTACAAACAGGTCCTGGTAGAAAGCCAACCTCAAAAAGAGTAATAGCCGAGTCAAACTGGATTAATTACTGGGGTTCAAATAAGACTATTTTACAAGAAATCAAAGACAGCGGTACAACTAACTTTAAAAAGGAAATTATTAAGTTTTGCTACAATAAAAAACAGTTAACTTACTGGGAATTACACTATCAATGCATAAACGAAGTCCTTCTCAGAGAAGACTGCTACAACGATAACATACTTGCCAAATTCTTTCGAAAAGATTTGGTTATTCCAGAATAATTACGTATGATTGGTATTAATGGAAAATATACATTTAGTACTAGGATTATTACACAAGGTTATAGGTAGATCAAAACCATCTACAAAAGGCAATCACGCCTTTCATTGTCCCTTTTGCAAACATCATAAACCTAAGTTAGAGATTGATCCAAGCACAGGATTTTATAACTGTTGGACCTGTCAACCTGCTACAAAAGGTAGAAATCTAGTCAATTTACTTAAGAAACTAAAAACTACGTCCGAGCAAATAGCTGAGATGAGATCTTATTTTCCAGACGGAAAAGGTGAACAGCAAGATAAGACTTACCAAGTTGTAGAGTTACCTAAAGAATTTGAACCCTTAACTAAAACAAGCATAAAGCTTCCATTTAGACAAGCTAAATCCTACGTTTTAAAAAGAGGCTTGACTGAGACTGATATAGTTAAGTATAACATTGGCTTTTGTGAAACAGGAAAATACCGAAACTCTATTATAGTTCCATCTTACAACGAGAATGGTAGACTAAACTACTTTATTTCAAGATCTTTTGAGAAAGATCCAACACGCAAATACAATGCACCTTCCTGCAATAAAAACGACTTAATTGGGTTTGAATACTTCATAAACTGGAAAGTTCCAGTAATTTTGTGTGAAGGTATTTTTGACGCTATTGCTCTAAAACGTAATGCGATTCCTTTGTTTGGTAAAACCATACCAAAAGCCCTAATGATGAAATTAGTACAAAGCGATGTTAAAACGGTTTATTTAGCGCTAGATAACGATGCATTAAAGCAATCGATAGATTATGCTCAACAATTATTAAACCTCGGTAAAGACGTTTATTTGATTGAATTAGAGGGTAAAGATCCATCTGAAATAGGTTTTGAAAATATGACAAAATATTTACATACAGCAAAACAGCTTACATTTAGCGACTTGCTGCTCAAGAAAATGCAATTATGATAATAGAACAACGCTCAGATGAGTGGTTTAAAATTAGAAAAGGTAAGATAACAAGCTCAGAAATACATAAAATAATGGGTGGTAAGACAGTTAATGACTTAACCGACACTGCTAAGACCTACCTACTTGAAAAGGTATCCGAAACCTATGGTGGATTTGCACAGTTAGCTCAAGGCGCTGCTTTGGAATGGGGTACTGAACTAGAGTCTTTAGCTGTGGAAAAGTACTCAGAACGAACTGGTTTTCAAGTAGATAAAGCGTCTTTTATTCCTGTTGGCGATTATTTTGGCGGTTCTCCAGATGGTTTAGTACCACCTGAAGGCATTATTGAGGTTAAATGTCCTTACAATTCATCCAATCATTTTAAGCACGGACTCATTAAAACTCCGGAAGACTTCAAGAAAATAGCACCAAACTACTATTACCAATGCATTTCTAACATAATTTGTGCAGAAGCTCAGTGGTGTGACTTTATTAGTTTCGATCCAAGAGTTGATTCTGAATATGAAATGTTTGTATTTAGGTTTAACAGAGATGAAAAAGAAGCTGAATATGTAGTAGAAAAGGTTAAAGTAGCGGCTAATTACATTAAAGAGCTGAAAGAAAAGATTGAAAACACGAGACTAATCAAAGGGTAGATATTTATTAGCATATGATTAATGCTGAATTACTAGGCAAAAGATTAGCCGAAGCTATTATAAACGAACCAGGTCCTTGTTTTTATCCAGGTAAGTTCAAACCACCTCACAAGGGTCACTACGAAGCAGCCAAGGATTTGGCTAGCAGAGATTATGTGAAAAAAGTCAATGTTATTATTAGTAGAAAAACTATTGATGGCATTACACCTGAAGATTCTTTGATGATTTGGAACATGTATTTAAAAGCAGAACCTAATCCTAAGATAAGTGTTACAATTTCTACTGAAGAATCTCCCATTGTTAGTATTATCCACTACTTAGAAAACTATCCAAACGTAAGTACAGTATATGTTGCACAAGGTGATGACGAAGTAGATGACACTGAATACATAAAATCACTTCAAGATCAGTTTGGAGACAGAGTAAAAGCTATAAAAGTACACGAGAAAGCAGGCATCGTCTCAGCCCCTTATGTTAGAAATACATTAAGCAGCGGCGATTATGACAAGTTTGCTGAGACAGTACCAGAAGCAGCTTATAATAGAGGTGTAGCACCTAAGGTTTTTAAAATGTTAGCCCCTAAAGTAAAACAAGATGATGGACAAGCAGAAGCTTAATAC
>Ga0207957_1000050_pt1 | contig 28494 bp, 41 predicted proteins | sample CryBogCBH27Jun07_FD_184603 | JGI IMG/M metagenome (GOLD analysis project Ga0207957, IMG submission 184603) | Freshwater microbial communities from Crystal Bog, Wisconsin, USA - CBH27Jun07 (SPAdes) | ecosystem: Environmental > Aquatic > Freshwater > Lake | place: Crystal Bog, Wisconsin, USA...
GGTTTTACCTGCTTGTCAAATATTATTTTGCCAAAATGAATCATTTATTTTGACCGTAGATTGTACCATCTTTATTGATATAACCTTCGAGCAAGCCTGTATCTTGCCATCGTTTACCAGATTCTTGCATATTGAGAGTAGGATGTTTTTGTTCAATTTCAAAATACTCGTCGTTAAATGCTTTTTCAATTGTATGAAAATCCACAGGTAAACTTTTTGTTATAGTTCCTGTCATCGTGGGAATTTCTACATCAACCATAGGAGCCCAAACGGCATAAATCTCTACTTTCTTACCAGCATTAATAGATTTGGTAAAGAAATTCCAAGTACAATATGATCGTTCACTATTGCCTTTTGCCCATCCGTTCAAGTACCAACCAATAGTACCTTGTATACCGCCAGCATCTTGACTGCCACCAATTTTTTCAATTACTCCATCAACAACAACTGCGTATACTCGCCCACGTTTGTCTTTTAGTTGAGAAGTGGACATATTGGCATCTGGAACGAATGCCAATTTCTTTGTATCGGTTTGGGTTTTAATTTCGCCAACTCGAACCATTTGTGTGATGTGATTGATATCCATAAGTGCTCCTGTCTATATGTATATATTATAAATGAAAAAACCAGGCATGTCAACCTGGTTTTATCAGTCATTTTACCAAATTACTCAAAAAGCATCGAAGTAAGAGTAAGACTGCTCTTTGACCTTGCTCAAAACAAGTTGGATACCTTCCGAATTGGCAAAAACAAATTTACCATTTTGGCTATCAATTTTCTTGATATCGCTAGGGTTAAATTTGATTGAATTCCAGTTCCAATCGATGTCACCGTCCTCGTCTGGTTCGTCGTCATACTTTTTAACATGAAGATGAACTTGACCCTGTAGAGGATTACCTCTCCATTCAATAGTCTCCATGTCAGTCGCCTTGACTTCCTCACCATCCTTAATGACCTTCATAGTGAACTTGTTACCAGAATCGAATTCTGGTTTGACATTCAACATACGCAGAGCTTCTTCGGGCGGCTCGTCGTAACGGTTCATTTCTTCAACCGTTGCTTTCAACATGTCAAAGTTAAACTGAGCAAACAAGCTGGCAATCTGGCACAGCTTCTCAGCATACTTCAACAAAGTTGGCTTCAAATTGTCGTTGCAGTACTCCATGATGAAGTTAGCATCAAGACCTTTGTAATCGATCATGTAGAACAAGCGACCAGGACGGTTACGCATGTGTTGGTCAATACGCCACTTGTCATTACAGGTCAAGACAAACAATTTCTTGCTAGGGAATACACCGTCAAGCAAAGTAAGAGCTTGTTCTTGTTCTTCTGAAGAATAAACTTTTTCAAATTCATCAAACAAGACCATACATGGTTGTTCAATCATTTGCATGAACGCATTGAACTTGTCACCAACCCAAGGTGCGTTAATAACAATGCAAGGAACACCTAACCGCTTGGCACCTTCGATAGCCAAATTCTTAGCCAGCAATGACTTTCCAGAACCTTTTTCACCAGCAAGCATAACGCCTGTTGATGCAGTACGGTCCATAAATGTATTCAAGATACGATCAGTGTTTTTATCAAGGTCGCCATAACGCTTGCCTTTGATTTCAAACGAATCGATGTGTTCAAGATACAATGGACCATCCATTGGCATTTCTTTAACTACATAATTGCCTGCGGGCAACTTCTCGTGAAGATCCATAGCTTCTTTGGTTGAAACTCGGAATGTATTGCCTGACTTCAAAAAATATGACATTTGATGCTTTTCAAAAAGTTGATTTAAGATTGGTGCGCTAGGCGGGAATCGAACCCGCGGCTCAGAGGTTTAGAATCTCCTGCTATACCATTTAGCTACTAGCGCATGTGTTTATTATAGCAAATAAAAAAGGGCCTGTCAAGGCCCTTTGGTTAAGTAGTTTCTATTTTAGAAACGTACACGGATGCCTGCACCTAATGTTTGGCCTTGGCTTAGACCAGAAACATTAGTACGTCCAACCGTAGCGTAAACATCTGTTTTCTTGCTTAGGTTGTAGTCGTAACCAACTGCATATTCATTGTATGCTGTGATTGTGCCGTTGTCGTAACGTGTGTGAGCGTACTCAGCCATTACATTACCTGGACCTGCTGGAACCGATGTAGAGACTTGTGTAGTCTTGCCGTCCATATTCAAGTGCTTGTCGCGACCTTCTTGGTAAGTTGCGAATACTTTAGCAACTTGCAAGTCATAGCTGGCACCAACACCTTTTTCTACAGAGTGGCTGGCCGCATTACCTGTGTAAATATCATTCTGGAAACTACCAGAGCTGTTTACTTCAGTTTTTTGCCAGTATGCTGTTAGACCTAGGTTGCCTTTGAAGTACAACACATTAGCGCCGCTGTTGTTACCTGCAAGGCTTTTTGCATTTTGCAATGTAACCTTTGCACCACCTAGACTTGGTGTTGTGTAAGCAATGCTATTGTCCCATGCTGTATCGTTATACAATTGGGTAGATGGGTTACCAGTGTTACCAAAGTAAGTGGCGTGCCATAGAGGACCATATGCACCGGAATCACCGTATGCGTTAAATAGGATGGTTGGTAAGAAACTTGGGTTAGATTGACGACCCAATGTAACGGTACCTAGTTTGTCGTTGCTTAGACCGACAAATGCTGAACGTGCAAATGTGTTAGCAGTAGTGCCGCCTAATGTAGCACCATTACCAGCGTTTAAGAAACTGGATAACTCATAAACTGCTTTAGAGCCATTGCCTAAATCTTCAGTGCCTTTAAAACCAATGTAGCTGGTTGTCATACCGCCGCTGGCAAAATTAGTAGTTGCTGAGGCTGCGCCTGGAGCTTTGGTACTATTATATCCGGCATCCATTGTGCCAAATACACTAGCGTCCGCTTGTGCTAAACCAACTGATGCTAGTAGAGCGATTGAAAGTAAGAACTTCTTCATGTAAAATATTTCCTTTAGATTATAAATGACTACAAGGTCATAGTATTATTATATATGCCTAAACACAATATAGTCAACAAAAACTGGACATTTTTGCCTAGTTTTTACCATTTAACGTCGATGATTGGTCGTTTTTTACGTTCCAACCATGGTTTAACCGGCCAAGTCTTAGCATAAGGTTGAATGGCTGTCTTTAGTATATCGATCAACACTATGGTTCTAGGTTTCGTACCTGTATGCTTGGTTCCATGCAACACCATGCTATCGTCAAAGCCAAATAGCTCACCGTTTACCCATTCGTGTTTCTCCCCTTCTATGTCAAACAAACAACCAGGAGCATCATCTAACACAAGGTGTAGGCGTAGATAATTATAATCTAGCCCCCAATGGTGATTTAGCAAACTATTTGGTAAACATATATTATATTGTACTGATCCGATAATGTCAAAATTTTCCATTAGCCAATTTCCAATAGTTGGCATTTTTGCAATCCTATCTTCGCGAAGGCAATATGTAGGACCGCCCTTACGGAAATTAGGCCATGGCGGGATCAACACTCCATTTTCATTTGGAAATCCAAGTGTTGCTGCCTCTCTATCATCTAACAAAGAATCTCGTATGAACGTAGGCATACATTTGAATATTCCTTCATATACAACATCGTCTTTTTGTTGAAGGTTTGTTATGTGATTTGCTTTTTTCCCAGGGCTTTCAGGGTCTGAAAGATCTTTGATATGTGTAGGTAACCAAGCATTAAATTCATCTCTAATTTTTTCCCAATTATTTGTTAATGGATCTAAAATAGGATTTGGATTGAAGTAAATGTATTGACTCATGCTAATATTTATTTTCTTATATCTGCCAATTTTAAAAATTTAAACAACTTAAACCACATCCAGCCTATGTCAAACTCCCAAGGCTTTCTGCTAAGTTTCGGATTGGCCGGATCAAGGTGATGATTGTTATGCAACTCTTCGCCGCCGACGATAATACCCCAAGGACTGATGTTATGGCTAGAATCTTTAGTTTCGCCGTTTCGATAACCTGCCCAGTGTGCGATTCCATTGATAACGCCTGCGGCCCAAAATGGAATCCATAGCATTTGAATACCCCAAACAACGAATCCAATAGGACCAAATATCAACATGTTGATGATCAACATAAGTCCAATACCATAAGCGTTATATGGAGTATAGATATTTCGCTCAATCCAATCGTCGGGTGTGCCTACTCCGTATTGCTTAATCATTTCTTTTTCTTCACTGGCATTATGATATAGGAATGCACCAAAGAACAACACGGTGCATACACCAAACATGTGAGGACTATGAGGATCACCTTGTTGGTCGCTGTATCTGTGATGTTTTCGATGTATTGCAACCCATTCTTTTGTAACCATACCTGTTGTTAGCCATAGCCAAAAACGCATAAAATGGCTTAGGATAGGATGGAATGTAATTGCTTTGTGCGCTTGACTTCTGTGTAAGAACAGAGTAACGCAAATGATAGTAATATGTGTAACTATCAATGTGTATAATAATATCTCGATCATATATTACTTATGCAAGAAAAGGTCTTTGGGACCTTTTCTTATGCACTGGCACCATGTATTTCATGGTATTTTGCCATTGCTAGTTGTCTAGCTTTAGCTAATCTCTCTAATACATAATCAGATAATTCTTCTTCATGTACTAGTTTTCCAAAGTCTTTAGCTTTTCGGTTACGCCCTAATACTAGATCGTCATCTAGTATTAGAGTGTCGTTCGAATTACTTGGAAGCCGCTGGGCTAGCTGGCTTAACTTCAGCCTTAGTAGCTTCTTTCTTTTCGCTTTTGTTAGGCTTAACGTCTGCCTTGTGAGGAGCAGGAGTTGCGGTGACTGCTGGTGCAGACTTTACTTCTTCTTTTTTAGCAGGTTCTGCGGCAAAGGCAGTTACGGCGACAAGGGTAGCGATCAAAGTTGCAATAGTTTTCATTTCAAAGTTTCCTTTTGGTTAGTACACAACATTATTGCTGTGTATATATATAACGCGGTAGCTCTGAACTTAGTTGACAAGATTTGGAGAAATAATCACGCATTGGGATTAAATGTAAGAATATTCGGAGTCATTCGTAAACTCATCAACACTCTTGGCAAATTACTATCATTCCTTACATCGTGTGGAATGTGAACATATACCAAAGTTGGTTCTTTAATACAATACGATTCTAACAGAACAGGTTTAGCGTTCCATGTAAGTTTTTCAGAAATGTATCCCCCGGGTCTGTGGTATGTTTCCTGCGTGTAGTCTCCGGTATACCATAACATTTCAGAATTTTCAACATTGCAAATTGGAATGTTTAATGCCCAATTTCCTTCTGTTGGCCAACGTGGATCATTGTAGTCAACGTGTATTCCCCTGCTTTTTCCGGGAGCCACGAAAAAGTTGATACAGGACTGAATCTTATGATCCTTTCCAGAAAATGCTTTTAATGAAGGATTTACTATTGACTCTATCCATTCCCAATCTTCTTTTGGAACTAACTTTGAGTGTAGTGTAAATCCGTCTTGTACCCAACTTGAATATTTTAAGGCAATCTGTTCCCAGCCTTCAATTTTAATAGGTTTGCTATATTTCATGAATTATTTAATCTCTTTAGGTTGTCTAACAAAAGGTTTTGCTAATAGCTCATCTCTTAGAACGTAAGGCTTGCCCGGTTCTAATCCCAAATAACTGCGTTTAATATCTATTAGAAAAATCAATCGCCTGTTTGGTGTATGGTTGTGAGCACTATGTACCTTTTGATTATTAAATCCAAAAGGTTTATCCCATGTAACTTCTTCTCCGTTGACTTCTAAGAAAATATCCCCTGGCGGAACAATTAGGGGCAGATGTATTCTTAGGTATTCGCCAGTACGGTTCTCAATACCGGTGTGCCTAAGTATAGACGAGTTAGGTTCGAGTATGCTGTATAAAACGATTCCTAAATTATCCCCAAATTCTTCTATAATTTTAGCGGCAGTAGGGAAATTATCTCCAAAATCTTTATAACGTTCTAGTGTTTTTCCGTCTGGTGTATATCTGTACAACAAGGGTTGGCTTTTCCAAGCATTTTTTTTACTTTTGAGATAATCAAAATTTCTACCACCGGGTCTAACATCAATTACCTTAGACATGCTTTCTTGATCGAAATCTGTATGATACGCTAAGAAGTCTTTAATCAAGTTATCTTTGAATGTCATCAAATACTCAGTTATTGGTAATTCTTCAGCTGTATAGATATTCTTTTCAGTCATGAAAATATTTATTTTTAGGTAACGGTGGTCAAAAAGAAACCCGCCGAAGCGGGTCCTTGTTATTTTCTGTTACAAGGCATAACTGCCTCGCTATTAGGCGTTTGCGGCTAATAGGAATGTATCGTCGTTTGCGATTACTTTTTTTGCTTCTACGACCGGGTTACCCCAATCCTAACGGGTTCTGCTTTCCCGAGCTGTCCACTTCAATACTCTTTGCCCTGTCGAAACCATTTTCATCCCCACCTAAATATACCTCAATACACTTAGGTGGAGATGGCGAGATTCGAACTCGCGTCCAGAACACTTTTCTCTTTGCTTCATACAGCAATAACTTCAATTGTACAATATTTATCGTACAATGTCAACCTACTAATTGAGAAACTTCTGGAAGTACTGCTCTCCAATTTGTATTCCTTGACTTATCGAGGTAGTCCATAAATTTAATAAACTCTTGCAAGGCATTTGGGTCAATTTCTGTTTCAAGGTTATTTTTTAGATGTGCTACGATCAATTTTGATTTAAGACTAACATTAACAAAGGATCTGTAATACTCTAGCAATTTTAATTTTAAATCCCTGGGCAAGTGATTTACAGAAAAATGTATAGGACCTTCTAAAAACCTAATATGAAAAGGAATACCTAATCGTCTACAGAATTCCTCACTCTTAATTATATCATAAGCTGTCAAGGTTTGAAAACACGAAGTTATAGAATCAAATACAACATTAGGATTTCTTAAGGTATGTTTTTTTAAAGTTTTTACATTTTCTACAAACTTTTCCCACTTTCCGCCGAACCTTATTAGTTCATATTGATCCCTAGTAGCATCCATGCTTACTCTAACTATAACACTTTTAAAGTTAGACCACTGATCTATAATTTTGTTATTAAGGGCAGATAGATTTGTATCATACTCTAGTACAACGTTTTTAGAATAACCACTTGTTGATAATTTTTCCAGCATCTCGAAATGTGCAGGAGTTACCATAGGTTCACCGCCGGTGATGTAGATATGTCGAAGCCCTGGCATCAGCTGGTTAAACTTTTCCCACCAGATGGGATTTTCATACCAATACATTTCAGGTGGAGACATCCACTTGTCTGTTTTTATATTTTTTACAAGTTTTATTTCATTCATCAATCCAAATGAATTGGTATTGTAATATTCAGTGTACTCATCGTACCATAGGTTGCTAAAATGCGGGCCGCACATTATACATTTTTGATTACATAAGTTACCAAAGCGTATATCTAAACTACTAGGTAACCAATCAACCGAACCGTCGTCTGCAATCTTGTTGGTGTAATCTTCTTCAGTAACATGTTCAGAATTGATTAACGTCATCAATCTCACTCTACGACTTGTGTTAACATGATTACGATTGTAGTCTGTTATTATTTCTCTATTCTCACAACATTCGCAATGAGGACTCCATTGATCAGGAGACTTTACATTTAATCTTCTAACTTCTCTATGCTTATCGCTGTTTATAATGTCACGTAAATCGTGTGTTAAGATGTGCATTAGATTGCCGTCTCTGTCTCGACAACGTTGCATATCTAACTCATCAACGCTATTTGTACCTAATGAACATAGTCGTATATATCCGTCGGGTAATATGTGTAACCCATCCCATACGGTTTTACAAAATGTATTACGAGGAGGTACACTCATTTATTATTTTGTCTTAATGCATCTTTAATTCTATCAAATGGTGTTCCTACCCATTGCCATGTAATGAATCTTCTAACACCACTATTGGGACTATTGACACTATGAATTTTAGAAACGTCTAACAAATATAAATCATTTTGTTGTGCAGTAAATTCTGCAACCTTTTCTACCTGATCTAAAGAATATATGTTGGCTTCTTTTTTCCCAGGATGGTTAAATCCGTATGCGTTTTCTTTTTTCTTATAAAAGTAAGTAGTAGAATTATTAGTTTCTAAATAATAATTTGCACAGGCACTGATATTATGATCGATATGTGGTAGTAAATGACCTTCGCCATGTATCTCTGCTAATTGAACTTGTAGAGGCGGGATACCAGAAAACATTTCTTTCGGTAGTAAACTATTAAAGTACGCAAGATCTTTTAATCTATAGTATGTAAGAACGGGCTTAGGAGCTCTTCCATATACAACAACCACAGGCCCTTTAAGTCTTTCAAAATCTACATTGTTGTCGTCTAATAAAAAATCAATTTTTTGAAACATCTATATCTGTTCTTTCGATTAAAAAATCTCTGTCTTTCATCCACTCGGTTATATCTTTCCAATACATTCTTTCTATCATTCCTGCCCTTGCAGAAATACACCATCTAGCCTGATTATTCATTATAACCGTATGGGGAATTCCCACTCTAACCATAGTTAACTTATTTTCAGCAAGAATATGTCTATCAATTTCTTCTAATGTATTGATGGGCCAATTATAATAAATTGTGCCTGCACCTCCTGGAGTAGGGGCACGATTTTGAATAAGAGGAGTCTTATACCAAGTCATGGGGGCATCTTGACCTCCTACTACCATGTTAAGACCGAAGGTAGAAATTTTAATAGGATGATTTCTATGAATGTCTAAATGTGCATTATGTGTATTGTGGCCCGGCTCTCTATAAAAGACTATTGATTCTGTTATTACCAATCCTCTTTTAGCTAAGTCTTGTATCCATTCTTTGCTAAAGATTTCAAATGCTTTAAAAGACCAGACACCAAATTCTTTACCTTCTACATCTGGATATTTCCACTCAGGATTAATTGCATTATCGCAAGGAATGTTTAGTTCGTACCAACATGGTTCTTTCATATTATCTTTCCACTAATAAATTTTTTGAACGGAACAAATTAGCAACTTCGTCCCAAGGAATATCTTCACTTATATGAGTTCTTGCAGAAATACACCATCTTGGATCTGACCCCATTGTAATAGCATGTGGAAGATTTGTTCTAACCAACGTTACCTGATCCTGGATTCTGCAGGATTCTATGTATTTTATTTCATCAAATTTATAGGTTAGGTATGGAGAACTAGAATCAACATCTTTAAATACTCCTTCTTCTGTAGGAAGTGTATACCAATGCATACTGCTTTCCTTTCCTCCTACTACCCAATTGATTGCAAAGTTAACTTTTTTAAGATCTTTTATATGCGTATCAACGTGAGCTACTTTAGAAGTAGTAAATGGCGCTCTATAAAATACAAGAGCATGTTTTATATTAAGTCCTAAATTTGAAACATAGTTTAACCACTCAGGAGTAAACATAGTAGTTGATTCAACTGACCATATACCATAATCTCCAGTAGGGGTAGGAAAACTCCATTCAGGATTTAATGAATTAGCCGTTTCAATTTTTAATCTATAATAGCATATTTCATTCACGGACATATCCTAGTTCGATCATCTTGTCTCGGCATTGTGTGTAAGGCCATTTTTGTATAGGATGAAAATTCCAACCAAACGCTATACGAGTTTTGTCAGATGTATTTCTAACACCATGCCATTCGTGTACATTTGTTAAGTATGCATTATCATAGATTGCATATTTGTATATAGGTTGTGGATGTACTGATTGACTTTGTCTATTAGGACTATCTATTTTAGGTAGTTCATAGTACTCGGAATAACATTCTGGACTACACCCCTCGATAGGAATATAGATAGCCTGTGCTCTCCATGATCTATCGATATGCGGATGCATAGTTGCTCCTGGAGGTAATTTGGTAATAACTGCATCTTTTGCCATAAAAGGTAGCATAGGTTCAAAGTGTTGTTTCCATAAAGGATCATCGGCACACTCGGGTACAGAGAACCCATAATTTTTATGGTTTATATCCTTGCCTTTTGTTGGTTCCCATTTTTCATTTGGCCACCATAATGCAACGGTTGCTGTTCCATCATAAGTATCTGGCATGTGAGGTGCAAACCATTTATAATAAAGTTGCCTAAATGCATCTAATTGTTCTTCTGTAAAACAGCATTTTGCATATAAATCTCGTGCTGGTAAAGTCATACTAACATTTTTCCTACAATAACATCTTCGTCTGCGTATCCCATACGATGTAAAATTGGCCTAAAGTCAGGTTCTCCTTTAACATGCCAGGTAATCTTATGTGCGTACTTACGCATTTCTTGCTCAGAATATTTAATTAATTTAATTCCGGTCATGCCCGCACGTTGGTCCTTGCGTAAGAATAACACATCGTTAGATGCAACAATAGTTTCTTTATAATGAATATGTGGTTTAACAAACCAGGCACTATAACCTAACAAAGATCCGTCTTCGCTGTCCCGTGCAGTAAGTAGATAGAAATTATTTGTTTTTTCCATCTTATCATATAGCTCCCAATCAGGGGCAAGTTTAATTTTATCTTTGTGCAATGTTAATTCTTCATAATGATCAATTAGCATTGGTTCCATTTCTGGTTTAACCATTAGCACTGGTTCGCAATTAAATATTAACGCCATAATATCCTCTATTCCAATGTATATCAATCCACACAGCTTTGTTTTTAAATCTGTCTTCGTCCGTCCTATAGTGTCTCCAGGAAGGCATTTTTATTTTTTCTTTGGTGTAAAAATCGTCTTTAGTAAATGTATATAATTGATCTTTTAGTGGTTGTTTGAATTTTCTAAAATCATAACCTTCCCACTTTATTTCTGCCGGAGTTGATACAGCATAGTTATTCCAATCTGGTCCCATGCCAAAGTGAAAAAGGTTATGCCCTAGAACCATGCGCTTTACTTCTAAAAGCCACATCAGTTCTTCGCTTTGATAATTTAACGTATAATCCAGCCACCAAAATAAATCTTTAACATTTTCAAGTTTCCTAGGACATGCATTGACTGATTTCATGTACATATCTTTAGAATACGCATTTAATGGTTTTAAAAATCGATCAATAGATTCTTCTAACTTTTCCCGGGGCATGGCAGAATAATTGTTAGAACCGAAAACAGGATCTAACAAGTGACCAGTAACTACAATTCCATCTAAAATTGCTTTTCTTAATGGATCGTCATTGTAGAAATTCATTTCAGTTGTTGCTAGTTTATCTTCTATGTATTTTTTATAAAAATCCGGATACTCTTGTTTGCTATGATTATCCATCATTACAACTAATTGATCTGCAGGAGCATATTTTAACATCTCAGATAACACTAGCGTAGAGTCAATGCCACCACTCCATGTGACATATATTTTTCTAGAACCTGCTTTGGCTATAATGTTAGTAGCACTATTATAACACAATTCATCTATAGACTTAGGTGTATCAACTAGCTCGCCAATTGGTGTTATACACTCGATTTGAGGAATATCAATCATTGATCGAGATCTGTCAAAGACATTATACATATGAGTAGGAGCAACCATCATAGGTGTGTATCCCGCATGGTGGTAGAATTTTCTCATATTAAAAGTATATCCCTAACTTTGCTAAATTTTCTTTTATTTTTTCTGGAGATTGTAAAGGGACTTCTTGAACCACAAGTTGTGGCGGACGCCATGCTGGGTACACTAAGATTATATTGTATGTCTCAATAGCTTCTGCACCGACATGCAAATTATATCTTTTATCTTCTTCTTCTAGATCAAGTAGTTGCTGATTTATCATTTTTACCAATTAAATTTATTAAAATTGCACCAAGGTCAAAATAATAAAATTTGGTACCCCAGTCCATTAGTTTGGGTTTATTGTGATGTTCTTTGTGTAACCATTCACCCCCCATTGGTATTATAAACTCTAAAAGCCACAGATTCCTAGCGGCGTTTTGCCGATCATCATTTTCTTCTAATTTACCGTGTGCAAAAATTGTATGTAACCCGCTGGTAACTAGATATGTAGATGTAGGTAATGCCCATAAAAATAAAAAGGCATTGTAATTTATAGCAAGCAAAATAATAGCAACACCTAGTGCAATTGTTAAAGAATGGTTTAAGAACAATGTATGCATAGGATCACGCATCATTCTTAATTCATTTTTAGTGGCAATTACACCTTCTCTTTCTTTGAATCTTAGAAAGTGTTTGATGTTAGGATCGTATGTATCTTTTTCAGTATCACTAAATTTATGATGATTGATGTGTACACTACTCCAATGAACTGGCGCCGCATTGAGAGTTGCACATCCTACTAGACCAAAAAACCAATGCCAGAATTTAGAACAAACAAATGCGTTATGTGTAAACAAACGATGATATCCTACCGTAACGGTAAGTGCAATAGTGATATAAATCAAAAACGATGGTATCAGCCATAAAGGATTTGCATCGGCAATATATGCCAAGTATGCAATCGGAAATAACATCCAAGCTCCTAATGATCTTTGCCAAACGTATGTCTTCATAGAAATTTTACTCCATAGCAATCATCCGAAGCCAGTGGCTTTGCTGTTGCATCTCCTGTTCTTATTCTTATCTGTGTTGGACCCGTAAATGTTTTACCGTTAACAACTAAATTTCCACGAACTAAAAAGATATTGCTGTTGTTGGGTATAATAGTTTCTTCACCTGCTTTAAATATTGCACTTTCTAGAGTAGGCAATCCGTCTTTATTATATTGATGAGGAATACATAACCATTCTGTAGCAACTGGGAAATTTAATTGTAAGTTACCGCCTGAACTCGCATTTGCACCAGTATGTTCTGAATTTAACCAACCGGGTGTTCGATCATCTAATTGTTCGCCAGTTTCTAATACGTGGACTTTGGCTACACCGTCAGTATAGAAATACCAGCCTGTTTTTACTAGACCATTTTCGGCAATAGGAACCACGCGACTATCGCCTGCGTTTGTCTGTGCAAGAATAACAATTTTTCCAAATGCTGCAAACGGAGTAAATTTCATACGGTACCTTCCGCCATTTCTTGTAATACTTGTTGAATCAACATTTTTAATTTGATCACATTTTGTTCTTGTGGTGATACTACCTCTTCAGGAGATGAACTTCCTGAAGGAGTTGAAGGAACTACAATCTGTCTAGGCATCTGAACCTGTTCTAGTGCAGGGCCTTGATCTCCAGGTACAGGTGGTTGGAAACTAAATGAATTTACAGGATTAACAGGCATGGGCACCAAAGAACTAATGTCGTGTGATGTGTTAACTAAACTAGCAGCCGCATCATGATCTACTTCTGCTGCCTGTGTCTGATTATACCAATATTCTTGAGGTGATGCTAATGATAATTTTTCAATAATTTTATCTCTATCGTATAACGTTTCCGGGTCTAGGTGTATGTCTAATTTAATAGAATGATGTACTTCTTTTTCAACTGGTATATATTCAACGGTGTAAACACCGCTCTTGTAGTTCAAGATATTCATTGTAAACGGTATCATTATATTCCTTATTAACCATAATAATTTAAAGTACAGGCATGGTTCCCTGATACAGGATGGGTACCACCGGATGCCCAATTCCATCTGCGAGCTGTTCCAACAACTTGTGTACTAGCCGCAGATCCTCTTAACCCAGCGGCATCATAATCTGTTAAAGATACGGACTTAAAAGTAAGATCTGTGTTTGCAGGAGCAGATGCAGAACTTAAATGTAGATGCCATGTGTTGGTGCCCGAACCAAAGTAAAACCCTTCGATGTTCATAGGACCATTAGGAGTTAAAAATGTAGGGTTATCGATATAACCAAAAGTTTGCCCAACGCCGAGGTTTCCGAATCCGTAGTAATATCCTTTTCCGGATACAGCCAATGATCCTACGGTCATTGTAAATCTTAGAGTTTTATTACCCCAAGTGCTGTAAAATTCATGTAGACTAATTGTGCTGGCAGTAGGAACAGCATTGTTTGGTGTAATGTTGGGAACATTACTACCGCCTCGATAAAAGCTATTGAACGATACAGGTGTGCCTGTACCAAAAGCATTTTGTAAGTTTTGAAATGAGATAGGACCCGAAGATGGTGTTGGCATATCGTTGCTCGCAAGTTAATTTATAACTATTTAGCAAGCCAACACCTAGGGGTATTTTGATTATTGAGTGCAGGTACGAGTTACGGTTACCGTACCGTCTGGATTACGAACTTCTGTCCAAGGACTGCAATTTTGCACTGGTGCAGGTTGTACAACAACTGGTGCTGGTGGAATATATACAGGTTGTTGCTGTACAACAACAGGAGGACGGGCTAATTCATAACCAATTGCGCCACCGATGATTACCGGTGCGACCCAGCCCCAACCACCACCGCGGCGTTCCCAATGTCCGTGTTGGGCAAATGCTGGAATAGCGGCTAATGTTAATACTGCAACTGCTAGAACTTTTTTCATAACCATCTCCAAAAAAAAAAATGACGGACCCGTTAAGTAGCCTCCGCCTGACCAAAACTAGACCTGCTACGCAAGTATGCTTAACGGGTGTACTTATTTAACGCCTTACCTCTCAACATCGTTGACAAGTTTACACACGATTTGGAAGTTTTCGTAGGACTTTTTTACCGCAGGATGCAACATTAATCGAAATGCTTCTTCTTCCATTGCTTTTACTGCTTCTTCTGCGGCTTCTCGAGCGCTAGGCCATTCTAAAAGCCTAGCTTCTTCTCCAAATACTCGAACTAAATTTTCCCAAGCATCTTTCTGTTCTTGAGTAATTGGCATTTTTTTTGGACGCAGGTCGCTGGCTTTTTGAAGTATAGAGCTGATAGTATCTTCAGCAATACACCCCGCGGCAATCAGCGCGGCATAATTTGGTTCCACGTTATAGCGGGTTGATTGGCCGCCGGGGTAACAGACAATAAGGTGACTACCTTTAGGCAGAGCATCCATGAGATTGCTGTCATACTCACGAACAGGAACATATTTGCGGCCGATTTTTTCATAGTAAATCTTCTTCGTCATTTGTTAATCCGTTGCTGTGTCGGTCTGTGGTTTTTTCAACATCTTGGAAAAGGCGTCTTTCTTGCTGTGTAAGTTTATCTTTGTGCGTCTTGCGAGGGTTACCGCATAGATAACATTCTGGATTACCGCAATCCATAGCATGGTGTTTTGCTAGTCTATGTGGTTCTTTTTCATCACGACTTTTGTAACCCGAAATTCCATGTTGTTTAGCAATCTTTAATTGTTTCTTGATAGCATTTTCATCTTTTTGACGACGACGTGAATTTAAATATTTTGCCAATTCATTAGCCATTTGCTATCTCCTTGCTTATAGTATAACAGCGTTATTTGATTTTGTCAAGTCTTACTTGGACGCCAGCAACTTACCCAATTTGAATTGGATGCAGGAGTTCCGCCCGGATAAGAAACGGTAACATCGCCATCATCTGGGTTATTACTTCCACCTTTGGGTGTTTGATTTCCCCCAACAAATGTATACTTGCCTCCACTGGCTCCATATACAAAGTTTACATGTCGGTAACTCCAAAATGCAATGTCACCTGGTTGTGCTTGTTCTTTTGGAACTTGGGTTGCATTCCATCGTCCTGGATTGGTTGTAATTGCGGCAGCAGATGCAGTCTGCACATATTTGAATCCACTAGACTTTAATGCAAAATTAACAAAACCCATACACCATGCTGTTTGATCCGTTGCCCAGGCTCCTGTTGAACCAATGCCCAACGATCTCCAAATTCCTGTAATATTAGGATTACTAGGTTTGCCGCCCTGGCCGGTTTCACGCCACATTCCTCTACCAGCTTCGTCTAGCGTATTTTTTAAGAATGGAATGATGTCACTGAAAGATGCATCTGTGGCAATTAAACCGGCACCTGTTGTTTGATCGTCAGGTGTTCCTGCATAGTTACCTTTAACGCCACCTTCTGCGGCTGAGGCATTATAATACTGATTAGGCTGTCCATCTTGGGCAGCAACATAAGCCGATGTACTAGCATTAATTGCATCTTGTATTTGAGAAGGAATTGTTACTGATGGAGAAACACTTACGCCTGCGTATGCCGCACTTTCTCCAGGGGTTAACCATAATGCCATCGGTACATTATTAGCGAAAACGGTAGGGCTATGATAAACATCAGCAACCTCAACTAATCCGCTATTTCCTTGACTGGTTCCACCTGGTACATATGGCATATATTATCTCCTAATAATGTATTTAACGAAGGGCAATGCCAGTAGTTCCCTGAACATATTGATCGGACGCATCTTTCTTGCTAGGAACCATAACAAATACATGTTCACGTTTCAATGTGAATGAATCAGTATCTCCTAGAAATAACCAAGGAATCATTCCTAATCCTTGTGCTCCCATAGTTAATGCTAACGGACGATTAATTTTAATTGTATCAGCATCTTCGCCGTCGTAACGTGCGATAATTTCATCTCCGTTAACTAGTTTTAAACTAACAACGGTTCCGTCTGTGATTGGTTTACTTAATAACATATTTTCCTTTAATCTTCGCCGATTAGGCGTTCTAATGTTTTATAGTGTTCATATGCCTTTTTAAGGGCAGCAAATTTTTCTAGTTTCTCTGGACTAGGATCTTGTATAATAGCCAGTCTATCTTCTATGGTTTTTAGAAGTTTAACAACACTATGGCCTTGTATTTTAACATCACCGTCAAACTCAGCGTCTCCTGTAACTTTTATCGATGGGTGGGAATACGATGACGCCCAGCTAGATCCATTTGCGCCACTGCTGGTTAGAAACGCCCCACTTGGACCGTTAGCTAGAACCGTACTAATAAAAGAGGACGATGTAGATGTTATTGTTACATTCCCGTAATAAGGACTATTCATAGAATAATTGGTCCATGATAAATCGTCAACGGTAATGTTACCGTTGAAATCTTCATCCATTTAGATGTGCCTTTAGTTCTGTGAAGCCGCCGATAAGTTGGTTGTCTAAAAAGACTTGCGGAACGGTACGTGCATTTGGCACGGCTTCTAATAGATCTTCTTTGGTATATCCATCACCGATTTTCTTTTCTTCAAACTCAATACCTTTTTGTGTTAGTAATGCCTTTGCTTGATCGCAATAAGGGCAGTGGTACTTACTCCATACAATAGCTTTTGTCATTTTTTCATCTCCTTTTGTAAATCTGCAAATTCTTTTAACATGTTTTCTGTTAGTTCACGATTTTGTTTGCGTAGTTCTTCGTTGGCTTGTTCTCTAGAAGCCAACAACTCTTTCAATTGACCAATTTTTTTAGATTCCTTGGCGTGTTGGCTATCTTCTTTTTTGCGTGGAGGAATTTCAATTAGGCATGGGCTGTCAATATTACAAGCCATGACATGTACACGATTACTCCAGTTCAACAACTTATCACTGAGCCAATCCAACATACGAACACGGAGGCATTTTTCCTTAGCTTCGATTTGATTCAATTTGGCCCATACATCAGCTAAATCTTTCTTACCATTGGCAATAGCTTCAGCGTTGTTCATCAAAACTTTTTCTTTGTGTTTTAATGATTTCAAAGTTTGTGTGGAATCAAACAAAGCAGTTGTTTTTACTTCCCCGTTTTCTAATGCTTTTATTCTTTCTTGTGTTTTTTCTAATATTGTTTTCATTTTTACCTCATAGATCTGGTAATTCATCGTAACTAACATTATCACTCATAACGCCAATGACATAGTTAGTACTTTCATTTTCTTGAAGTGCTGTTTGTTTCTTATTAATATTCACATGTTTATTAAACCATGGAATTGGGCTAGACTTAGGATGCTCTTCAAGATATTTAATTCCTACTTCTTTTAATTTAGTAAATGCTGTGTAGTCAACAAAGTCTTTTAGGATACTGGCATTTAAACCAATAACAACACCTTTCTTAAATAGGTATTCTGCCCATTCTTTTTCCTCACGAATAACATCCATGTACAATTGATAAACTTCATCTTTGCACTCTTCTGCGATTGGAGTAAAGTCAGGATCATCTTTAATTACATTATTAATTAACCAGGCAGTCCATTCACTATGTAAAATTTCATCTTGTAGGATTAGGCTAATGATGTTACCGTTACCAATATAGATTTTGTTTTCGACCATTGCTAGACTAGTAGCAAATGATACCATAAAGCGTAGTGCTTCTAATGCGTAACTGGCATGTAGTGCCATCCAAATTGCTCGCTTGTGAGTATACAGGTCAATTTGCTCACCTAGTTCTTTACGGCTGTTAAGGATATGAAGGTCTTCATAATATCGCCCAACGCTAGCAGCCATGCCAGCAATTTCAGTTGTATCGTGGATCTTGTTAAATTCATCTTTAGGAACACCGTATACGTTTCTAATGATATGACTATATGATTTACTATGGATACTGGTCTCAAAGAAACTCCAAGTTAGTGTTAACGCTTCGAGTTCAGGTATTGACGATACTGGCCCAAACACTTGGAAAGGAGCCCGACCCTGAATGCTATCCAGAGCAGTCTGGCGAAGTAGATTAGAAGTAAAAATATGCTTAACCGCATCGCTGGCCTCCTTATGATCCATTTTGTCTTTAGTAAGACTGATTTCTTCTGGAACCCAAAAGAATCCACGAGCCAGTTCCTCGTACTTTTGCAGTTTAGGATATTTGACTTCTTCGAAACGTTGTACCGTTACAGGACCTTCTGGATCCAGAAACATTTTACGTTTAAGGTAGTTTGTTTGTTTACTAAAATTGTATTGTTCTTTGCTCATATTAAATTTCTCATAAATGGTCTTGGGACATATCTAGGATTATATGGCTCCCCAGGTTCAATGCCTGCCCTTACTCTATCGATATCAATTAAAAAAATCATTCGCCACTCGTTAGATAAATTGTGAGCGCTGTGTTGTAATTGATTGTTAAATCCAAAAAGATCGTCCCAAGTAACTTCTTCTCCGTCTACTTCTAAAAAAACATCACCCTTTGGAATTATCAAAGGAATGTGAATCCTTAAAAATCTACCACTCCTATTTTCTATACCAGTGTGTCTAAATATCGAAGTGTTAGGAGCAAGTATACTATAATTCATTATAGGACAATCGTCTCCATACTCTTCCATTAATTTAAACGCTGTGGGAAATTTTCCTGCATACGGATCGTCTGGAGACATAACTTTGTTTATATCATGCTTTCGATCTTTTAAAGTATACTTAAATGAAAATCCTCTCCACGATTCTTTGTTAGGTCTATAGTAATTTTTACCTTCTACTTTAGACTGCACCATATTTTCGTAATGGCTTTCTTCAATCTGGTGATCAGGGCGATTCATTGTTGCTCCACCTAGTTCTTTTGCAGCCGCTTCTAATGAATCCCAACCATCCATAAACTCTGACAACAAATCATCTTTGATTGACATCAGTTTATCCCCGATAGGAATTTCTTCTCTTTTCCAAATACCTTTGTACTTAGGAATCATTAGGTTCCTCTAGGTAATTTACATGTTCCGTAGCTCTCCAAAGAGTTAGGCAAGGTAACCCTGTAGGCGACCCATTACTACTATCTTTATAAGCTATACGTATTTCAACCCCTTTTTCATGTAAATCAGACATTAAATCGTTGATAATTTTTACATTTTCTTTGATTATGTTAATTTTTTCTAGAATTTCTGTGTCTATCATAACTTACATGCCTCGCAGTCATCATCTAATTCTTCATAGATAATGGCATTGTCAGTGGTCATAATGCCTGTAGTCACTCCATTGAATGTAATTTCATTTGTGCCGGTTACAGAAGTCTTAGCACCTACTTTATTAATTAAACTATAGTATATTGTCTTAAGACCCCATTTGTAAGCCAACATTAAGTTTTTGGCAATCAGTGTACCTGGAACTTTACTATCTGCAAAGTGTGCAGGATTATAGAATGTGTTAGTACTTAGACTTTGATCAATGTATGCGGCTAGCACAGCACTGGTTTTTAGATAGTCAACACAATCAGTTTGATCCCACATCAACTGATAACGATTTCTTAGACGTTTGTACTCTGGCACGACTTGTACAAACGATCCAGCTTTCGATTCCTTCACAGAAATCAATTCCATCGGCATTTCAATTCCGTTGGTGGAGTTTAGAACAACTGAGCTGGACTCGACCGGTGCCACGGCCATCAATGTAGCATTACGGATGCCATATTGTTTCATACGAGAACGCAGAGGTTCCCAATCTAAACTAGGTGTAAAGTCTGTTAGTTCATTAACACCGTTGTTGCGACGTTCCCAAGGAAATACTCCCTTACCGTACCAAGTGTATTCACTACGTGTGCATGGGCCTCTTTCTTGGGCAAGCTCAACACTCATTTCGGTAAGATAGAATGCCTGATGTTCCATCCAACGTTTAACTTCGGCTAGTGCTTCAGGTGTTCCATACTTGAAACTCTTACGTGCATGCCAGTATGCTAAGTTCGTAATGCCAACGCCAAGAGGCTCAAACTCTTTATTGGCCAAACGGCTTTGTACACTTAGGAAGTCTTGATAGTTTAACAAGTTACTTAAACTACGTACCAATACACGGCACGCCTTTCTCATTTCCTGCGGATTTCGGAACGCACCCCAGTTGATTGACCCAAGAGTGCAAAGAGCAATTCGTCCCGCTGGATCTTCAATTCTTTGGAAAGGTCGGGTGGGTAAAAGTATCTCTTGGCATAAGTTTGATTGATATATTGGGTCAAGCTGTGTATCAAACGGACCCTGGTTAATGACGTTGTCGATATTGACAAGATATATGCGCCCAGTGTCAGTACGTTCTTTAAGGATACCATTTTTGAATATCTCATTCGCGGATACACTCTTCTTTTTAATCGTTGGGTGTTTTTCATAATTCAAATATAGGTGTTCAAATTCTTCTGTATCTCTGTAGTACGCTTCGTACAAGTCAGGAACCTCATGTGGATCAAACAGGGTAATGTTTTCACCATTCTTATAACGTCTCCAAAACATAGCATTAACAACTACACTATAATCCATTTGGCGTACACGAGTTTCTTCAGTACCTTGGTTGTTCTTTAAAACAATAAGGTCTTCAAACTGATAATGCCAAACGGGAAATGTAACCGTACAACTAGCATTACGGATACCACCTTGACTGCAACTACGCAGGTCACTGAACCATTTCTTCAAGAATGGTATCATACCCGTATGTTTGATTTCTCCGTTACGAATTGGAGCACCTAATGGTCTGATTCTGCCAATTTCGAGACCAATTCCGGCTCGTTTAGAGGCATATTTCGCCATCATTTCCCCGGCAGCAAAGATACTATCAAGAGTATCATCAGAGGAAATAAGCACACAACTTGAAAACTGCTTGGTGGTAGTACCAAGGCCGGCAAGAACAGGAGTAGCCAAAGTAAAATGGCCAGCCGACGCACATTCATAATATTCTTTAACATATTTTAATCTCGCATCTTTAGGTTCATTGTGAAATGCTGTGGCTGCGGCAACAGCATAACGCACCTGTGGCGTTTCGTAAATCTGACCAGTGGCTCGATTCTGTACTAGATACTTTTCGCAAAGTTGAGCAATGGCTGCAAATGTGTATTCTTCGTCTTTACCATGATCGATGAACAAGTCAATAATGTTCCATTCATCTTCTGTATACCAGTCGAGTAGCTCCTTGGTATACATGCCTGCTTCTACGTTAGTTTTAATAATTGAGTATAGCTTGGGAGGATCGTAATCTCCGTATACTTCTTTGCGTAGCATACTGACACGTTGTCTGCCTGCTACATATTGATAGTTGACATTGTTAATCTCAGGGTTTTCTGTTTCGTCGATTAAGTTAACCATAGCTTTAAGCAAAAGCTCGTCTATGGTCTTTGTTGACATTCCGTCGTGTAATTCTATTTGTGCTTTAATTTCTACCATCGATGGGCTAACTCCATCGATACCTCTGCAAGCATGGGCAACCTGTCTCTGGATTTTTGAAATATCTAGAGGAACACGCTCCCCGTTACGCTTGATAACCATGATCATATTTTTTGTACCTTCAAAATGTGTTTAGATGATATTTACCAGGAGCCATTTAGTTCTACTATATTTTCTATATAAAACGGATCTAGTATATCTTCGACGCTCATTGGCTCATTATCTTTGTAGTTTATAGCCCAAGTGTCGTCAACACATACTATATTAGTATAACACGTTTTCTGAGCATTCACAATAGTTTTAATTTCAATCTTTGAATTTTTAAACCTATTGGTTAACTTTATAGTCCAGGCTATCATAACTGCCTTGGTAAAATCATCGTATTTGTTATGTACAATTATTTCCCAAGGCGTGGGCCAGTCACGTTGATTGAACGGATCTATTTTATTGTTGTAGGGAATGTAGGGAGCATCTTTCCAATACTCCCAAACATCGTTAAGAGGTTGGTTGCTATTTTCTATTTGGCGACGGAAGTGTGCCCAATCGGATAACCGATCATCAACTAATTTTTGAAACATGTTAAACGGTTATGTCTAAAGTAAATTCTAACTGAGTAACTGCTGAAGTAAAACTAGAGCAGGTTATACTTATATAGTTGTTTCCTGCTATCATGTATGGAGATTTTGATAAATCCGTTGAAAACAATATTAACGTTGATGCGTCAGTGGTAACTTCGGAATAATTGTAATAGTCACTGACACTGGCAAATCCATCACTCGAAATATTAACGGTAAGTCTACCTTTTCTACTCATGTCAGTATTTGATAGCTGATAGTCTATAACAGCTAATTGGTCAGCACCTGTTAGAGGAATTGCAATAACATATTGATTAGAAGAATTTCCATTAACGGTCAACGACTTTGTTCGATTGTTAATTATTTTTGCATTTCCACTGGCCAAAGGACTATAATGAAAATTAGGAACCTTTGTTACTTCTTCTCTATTAAAATAATCATTTAATGACACATTGCCTTGTGTATTAAATTGCATAACTGACCTTGCTTGGTATGTTATGTTTTCATCCGGTGTTGATGCATTGTTACCTACATAGTAAAAACTATTTTCATTGCTTACTACTCTACTAGCATACGTGGAAGTAGTTGTATATATTGCTTCGTTGTAGATGAAAGAAAATTTATTTTTAGAAACTAATGTATCTACAGGAACAGAAGTATTGGTATTAACACTGGCTAATACTACACCGTTGTTAAGGTTAACAAAGTTATTTTTTTCTATTACGGTTTTGCTTACTTCACCAAGACCGTATACACCTACATTAAGTTGTGAAAATGTGCAATCAACAATTTCAATGTTTCTGCATATAACGGTGCTTTCATCAGATCCTATAGAACCTCTTATACCAATTCCTCTGCCTGTTGACACAAACCCTGTAGTGGTGTTTGCTGTAGTAAATTCTACGTTAACTATTTTAGGATTTTCAGTATTGTCTAAAGATATCAAAGGAGTATCGTTAGATTGTGATCCGCTATACGCCAGTGTCATATTAGAGATGCTGACATTCTTAGAAGCATTACCGTTGAACTGCATACCCTGTTCGTAATGTGCTCCTAACTTGTCAACGGTTCTAAACATACCTGTGCCTGAACCATTTAGTACTAATTTAGTAATGCCTGGACCTTCTCCAACTAGGTTAACATAAGGTGGAAGATCAATTACACCTGATACAATAAAATTACCTGCAGGTAATTTAAGTACGCAAATAGTAGAAGTAGTAAAATAAGGGTTAGCATATAGATTGCTAACCGCGGTTCCTAACAATTGAGTTATGTCAGTACCTTCTATAACAGCCTGTGTAAAATCTGTCAAGTTGGCAAAAGTGCTATCTAACTTTTTAGCAATATTTGTTGTAGTAGATGCAAAATGTATGTAAGGGAGGTCGTCTCGATATCTATATGTACTGGTACTTGCAACAGATCCAGTAGTTCCACCGCCCAGTGCATTGAAAATATTACGTAGATCAACTTCAGTTAAAATGCGAGTATTGTTGTCGCTGTTTGCACCTTCGCTGATTCGTTTACCAATGTAAAGATTTTGCGTATCTTCAGCCCAGCCAAGTTCGCCAGGATCTAACATCGGTACACCTGTAACGTTTTCTTGTCCTCTTCGGACCTGAATTTTTGCAATCTCAATAACGGCCATAAAAATATCCCTGTATGGGATATTTATCTTACTGAGTAAGCATTTGTTTTAGGCCACGCATACCTGTAGTGTAATATTCTTGTACTTTATCTAACCACTTGTTTTCCCAATGGGTAAATTCGTCTGGCCATAGGTCAAATTGTTGATATTGTAGATCTCTACTACACATAAACACATGACCTTCGTTGATCGTAGTACCATAAACTTCATTATGTGCTAATATATAGGCAACCAATTGAATCTTATAGTCATCAACCCATTCTTCTTTCTTGGGCTTGTTAGTTTGCTTGTAGTCGCATACACTAGGGTTACCTTTGTAAACACCTACTAAGTCAGTAGTTCCGCTATATAGACCTGGAAAGTATAAACTCTGTTCCATGGCCCATATTTCACTCATATCCTTAAGGCCGTTTTCAATAATAACATCTGCCATTTTGTTAGCTTGAACATGTACAGGATTATTACCGGGTTGTCGTTGTACGCCTGCAATAAATCTTTCTAAGTTGGCATGCATAGCGGTCCCCACCCCGGCCGCCTCTGTTGTGATTTGTTGTGCTTTGGCTTCACCTACTCGTTTCTTCCATTCATTCAGTGCTGTCATATCTTTAGTAGAACTAAGGATAGTAGTTACACTAGGAAGTCTTTCTCCGTCTGGAGTTTGGTAAACTCTTTTACGAGTTACTGGATCATTAATTTGTTGGCAGTTTTTATATTGGAATCGTTCAACGAACGGAGGAGGAGTATAGATAGTCATAAACTTAATTATAACTACCTATATCGATAATGTCAAAGATTTGACCCTAGATTTTTTGAGTTTGCCGCAGCCATTTTATCTACACTTGGGCCTGTTGGTTTTTGTGTGCCACTAGTAGCATCTTGCGGAGTTTCGGCACCTTGAACTTTAGTGTTTAATGTAACGGTACCATCATCGGAAATATCTTTGATAACATCGCCATCTGGGTCTACACTATTCTTTAAAGCAATAAGACCGTCTGGAGTACTAATGCCTAAACCAAACGGTTTTAATATGTTCATCACAACGGGAAAGGGCAGTTGACTTTCCTGCCCTTCTTTGTCTGCCAGACCTTGCATTACTGCTAATACATCTCTGGCAGACCCTTGGTCTACTTCAAATAATCTCATTACTTCGCCAATTTAGCCATAATGCTATGTGCTTCAGCAAGACGACGTGCTTTACGGTCTTCTTTGCTTTCGCGCATTGCACGTCCGGAAGCTTCTGCACCACCTGCGGCTGCATCGCTTGCACCGAACTCGTCACCAGCTGGTGCTGGGTTCATCATGTCTGGACCGGCAGCATCCATACCTGGTTCTGGAGACATACCTGCGTCCATTCCCATTGGATTTTCTGGCATACCACCACCAGCTAGAGATGCAACTGCACCGCTGATTGTTTCACGTTGTTGTGTTAGCACTTCTAATGTTTGGCTTAGTGCAGGAGCAACTGCTTGTTTAAATGCTTCTGCTTCTGCTTGACCGAAGTCAGCCTTGATAGCATCTGCCAATTCAATCATTGTTTTAGTTTGATATTGACCAACACGTTGCATCCAGCTTGTGAAGTCGTTGACCATATCGCCTGCGGCAGTAATAGCCTTTGCCTTGCCTTCTTCGTCTTCACTTAATAGGAATCCAATGCTTTCGTTTACAAAACGAACATTGTGTTTGAACATAGCGTTAGCTTCTTCTAGTTTGCCTTGCTTGGCCAACTTAGCACGTACTGCACCTGCTACACGTTCACCGGCTTCTTTGCTACCATATTTCTTGCCTGCTGACTTAGCAATCTTAGCAAAGTTCTTACCTGGTTTGCCTTCGTCTTTGCCTTCCCACATGCCACTGCATTCATTGCAACCGCAATCTTTTGCGTGTGCCTTACCTTCTTTAACTTTCTTATCGCTATCAGGAGTCTTAGGAGCATCCTTACCACCGTAGTTCTTACCAGCAGTATGCTTTAGTCCTGTAGCGGTCTTTTCAATAGTACCACCAGTGCTAGACTTTTTCTTCTCGCCAGCTTTCATACCAGCTGTACCAGCGGCTGCTTTCTTAGCATCATCAACGGTTGGGAAACCTTCTTTGACTTTCTTGTCCTTAGCGGCTTTCTTCATTGGCTCTTTCTTATTGCCATCACCGTCAAGGTCTAAGAAGTCTGGCTTTGCAGCCTCAGCAACTTTCTTATCTTTAGCAGCCTTTTTCATTGGCTCTGTTTTGTTACCATCTTTATCAAGGTCTAAGAAATCAGGCTTAGAACCCTTAGCGGTAATTTTTGTTTTTGGTGGGCGAGTACCTTTCTTAGCCTCGCTTAGTTGATCCATACGATCACGTAGTTTTTGCATTTGTTCGCCTAGCATTTCTTTAATCCTTGTGTTGAGCAATTCTAACATTGCTTTGTCTTTTTGGTACGACTCATTTTGATGTAGATCGTTGTAACCAGATTTTCCCTCTTGCTGGAAAACACGAGTACGTAGTTTGTTACGCATGTCTTCTAACTGCTCACGATTATACTTAGTTAAGTTCACTCTAGTGCCAAATTGTTTGGCAATATTTTCTTGTAACTTTGTACTTGTAACGCTAATGGTAAAATCTGTAGTCTTCATAAAGAGTTCCGAAAAATTGGTTATTTGTATTTATAATATTTGCATCAGTTTTTGATAACGAGAGACTAGAGTATTCTTGTAAGAATCCTTTTTAGCCTTGGCTATCAATGTCTTAGTTACCATTAGCTCATAGTGGTCCAATGACTTTTTCTTACTATTTGCTATAAACCTCTTATGTAACTCTTCTTCAAATAACGCATATCCGTATTGTCTGTCGTAGTTGACTATATTTTCATCTTTGTATTTGCCCAATGCCATAGCGTTGGCAATTAGCACAGCACTCTGCGGCAAGTTTATACGATCAACAACAATATCCCCTGATGGGTTTAGCAAATCGTAGCCTAGTGGTGTTTTAACTATTTTAAAATAACCAACGGATATAGAGCCGTCGTCATTTTCTACAGGTACTACGATACCTTTTTTTCTAAGGTCGCGCTTTACTTCTTCAGAAAGATCTTGTATCTTCTTGTAAAGTTTATTTGGAATGTTTTTCATTCAGATTGTTTATCAAAGTATTGTTATCTTTACTTATTTGATATATACCCTTACGTACCAAACTTTGAGCTAACCATTGATCATGTTCATCTAAACTTGTAATCTTTACACTAGAGTCGTGCCTACTAACGAACTTGTGTTCTTCGTTAGTAAGAGGTATCCTGATGCCATTTAAGAGTTGTTCTATTTTCATGGCGCTGGTTGTTGCAACTGCTGTTGCATTTGTTGTTGTTTTTGTTTTAGGCCAACAATCTGTGCGGCAATTTTATCTAAGTCAGTCATAGTGTCTTTAGATTGTTGCGCCATTTGTTGTTGCTGTTGTTGCTGTTGCGGATTGGCCTGCGGTGTTGCTCCTGCGCCCATTGGTTGTCCGACTTGCGGAGTATTGGGATTAGGTGGTGTAGCTGGTGCTGGTTGTCCTGCTGTAGTCGGCGGTGTACCTGTTGGTTGATCAGTCTGAGGAGTGTTAGACGTGTTAGGCGGACCTTCCGTGGGTTGTGTAGTAGGTAACTTTTGCCCCTGTCCAGGAGGAGTAGGTGCTACGGTTTGTTCAAATAATTCGAATATTCTCATATCAATGTTTTTGTAATACTACTACAACTAGTCCTAGAATACCTGTTAGTACCGTTCCTGCTGTACCGATTAGTATTTTGGTCATGCTATTCTGACCACTTTCGATTAGTTTCTGTAACTCTGAAAATTTACCTTCTATCTTAGTTAGACGTTCATCTAACGATTGGTAACGTTGAGCACATAAATCTACGTGTGCAGATAAGTTTTCCTTCTCTGCGTCAATTGGTCCCTGAACGGACATAAAACAATCTCCTTAACTCGTGCCCTTAAAGGCCCTGATAATAGTGTTTTTTACACCTGGATCTTTACAATTGAAGATCGCTTTGTCTATATTTACCGTTTCTAATAAATTTTTAATAATTGGTACAGAGTGTATGTCTTCTAATAGACTGCCCACAGGATCACCGTCGGCGCTGGTATATACGCCTACTCTATCTGGAATTATCTTAAATGTCCATACACGATGCTTACCTTTAAACTCTGATCCAAAGTCCATAGATTTAATATCTACTACTTCACTAGATGGAGGATTATCGTAAGAAACAATACTACGGATTTCTAAGCATTGTCGTAGTGTGATAAAATTTCTATTTTGATCATATTCAAGTTGACTACCTTGGTTAGATCTAACCACCCGTGTATT
>Ga0207957_1000053_pt1 | contig 27201 bp, 33 predicted proteins | sample CryBogCBH27Jun07_FD_184603 | JGI IMG/M metagenome (GOLD analysis project Ga0207957, IMG submission 184603) | Freshwater microbial communities from Crystal Bog, Wisconsin, USA - CBH27Jun07 (SPAdes) | ecosystem: Environmental > Aquatic > Freshwater > Lake | place: Crystal Bog, Wisconsin, USA...
CTTGGTAGAGTAAACAAAGAAAGAAAGGGAAACATGACACAACTCACAGCCGTCAGCCTGTTCGCAGGCGTGGGCGGATTTGACCTCGCCATGGAGCGCAACGGCATCAACGTCGTCGCTGCCGTTGAGATTGACAAGCACGCCAGAGGCGTACTCGAAAAGCAATTTCCAAACACAAAATTATTCAACGACGTTACGGAGGTAACAGGTGAACAACTTAAACAAGCAGGATTCGTACCAGAGCGAGGCATCATCACCGGTGGCTTCCCCTGCCAAGACCTCTCGGTGGCTGGCAAACGTGCCGGTCTTGCCGGAAAACGCTCCGGCTTATATTGGGAGATTATTAGACTCGTGGACGAGCTGGCACCTGCCTACATTGTCCTCGAAAACGTTCCCGGGCTTCTTACGTCAAACGGAGGACGAGACATGGGAGCCGTCATCGGTGCGCTGGTTGACCGGCGGTACGGCGTCTCATGGCGTGTGCTTGACGCTCAAAACTTCGGAGTCCCCCAGCGACGCCGTCGAGTCTTCATTGTCGGATGTGCTGGAGACAACGGGGCCGCATCTAGCGAAATACTCGCTCTCAGCGAAAGCCTGCGAGGGGATCATACGCAGAGCAGAGCGCCGAGGCAAGAAACTGCCGGAGATGCTGGACAGAGCTCTCCGATCGCAAATCAACGACTGACCGCATTCGGCCAGACCGGGTTCTCGAAGTACACCGAGGGTCAACTGACACCTCTACAAGCAACGTCTCACAAAAGGGCAACAGAAAATGTCGTGGTTCGTGAAAACAACTAGGTCGGGAGCAAGGGATGCCGACGGCAACTTGCCAGCCGAAGTATGGACAGAAAAGGTCGTAGTGCCAACACTCAACATATTTGACAACACCGGCGACAGCAGAGCTACCGTCCTAGTCTTTGACACCGGATCGCACGGTGACGGCATCAGAATCTCGGACTCAGTCGTCCCGACACTACAAGCCCGAATGGGTACTGGAGGAAACAACACACCAATGGTGACACACCCGATACAAGGCAACGCAATAAACCGAGAGCCGCAAAACGGCCCGGGTGGCAAAGGATGGGGAGACGTAGACGACCCAATGTTCACACTGACCAAAACCGACGTGCATGGCGTGGCAGAGACAGCCACGGTGCGACGCCTAACACCAGTCGAGTGCGAGAGGCTTCAAGGCTTCCCCGACAACTGGACAGAGGGCCAAGCCGACAGCCACCGATACAAGCAGATGGGAAACGCAGTAGCAGTGCCGGTCGTCGAGTGGGTCATGGCCCGGCTGGTCGAGCAGGACAGGATTAAAAATCAATGAACCAGTTCGACAAAATCCTCGATCAGGTGAAAGAACTCCACGCCGCCAAGCAACGAGACTACGGTCGCCCGGGTGATCCGTTCCACAACGTGCGCCAAGGCGCAGAGTTCGCCGGGCTCGACGACTGGGTCGCCGCAATGATAAGAGCGCAGGACAAGATGGGTCGGCTGTCACTGGTCGCACAAGGTGGCACGCTGACCAACGAGGGAATCGAGGACTCGTTCATCGACCTCATTGCCTACACCACAATCGCACTTTGCCTCTACCGAGAGCAGACCCAAGCAGAGCACCCGAGTCAGGGGAACCGCTAATGCTGACCGTCGATAGGATCCAAACCGGAATCGGCCGAGAGATGAAAATCCTCGAGGAGCTCGTCGAGGAGATGCGTGAAGCCGGCGATGAAGCAGCTCGAGCTGAAGTGGCATACAAAACCGCCTACGCCCAGTCCCGGCTCTCAATCCGAGCACTACACGGCAAGCCGACCGTCGACTTCGTAGAGGCCGCAGCCACCGTCGACTGCGCCGACCAACATCTAGCCCACCTGATTGCGAGCAACCGCATGACGACCGCCCGGGAGGCACTGAGAGCCGCCCAGAGCCGCCTAGACGGCTGGCGATCGCTAATGGTGACCGTCCGAGCAGCCGGAGGCTAAACAGTCCTTGCTTGGTGTCACAGGCACCGAGTACGGTTAAAACGCTGGACAACCAGCCCAAAAAGAGGAGCAACAAATGAACAAGCACTGCAAGGTCGTAGTCAATGCGACTGAAATCACCAACGAGGAGTGGCTCGAGTACCGACGCCAAGGCCTCGGAGGATCCGACGCCAGCATCGTCGCCGGCATCAACGAGTACAAGAGCCCATACGCACTGTGGGCTGAAAAGGCCGGAATCGTCGAGTCCGAGTTCAAAGGCAACAAGGCAACCGAGTGGGGTCACAACCTCGAGCGTGTCGTCGCAGAGCAGTACGCCCGAGAGACAAACAGCTCGGTGGTCTGCTTCCCGGCAATCCTTGCCAGCCTCGAGCGCACGTGGCAGCAAGCCAACGTGGACTTCTTCATCATGCGCCACGACTACAACAACGCCTACCCAGCCGGGTACGTGACCGACGTTGAAGCGAGCTCACTGTGGTTCAGCCGACTGCCCGAACCAGAGGCCATCCTTGAAATCAAGACCACCGGAATCGCCAGCCGAGGAAACGCCAAGGGCTGGCACTACGGACAAGTGCCTGAAGCATACGAACTGCAAGGACGCCACTACGCCAGCGTGACCGGGATCACAAAGGTCGTCTACGCCTGCCTAGTCGGCGGCGAGGGATTGGTCATCCGAGAGCGTGAATACAACCAAGAGCAGCTCGACTACCTCAACCGCATCGAGGAGGAGTTCTGGAACGGCGTGCAGTCACAGACACCACCAGACATGACCGGGTACGACTCGGACTTCACCACACTCAAGGCGCAGTTCCCAACTCACGAACCCGACGTGGTCGTAGAGACCGACGAATTCGGACTCGACCTCTACAAGGAATTCCTGCAAGCCAAGGCAATCGCCGACGAGGCTGAAGCCAAGGTGAAACTAATTAAGGCGCAACTGGAGCTCATGATTGGCGCAGCAGAAGCAGTCGCCTACGACGGCCGCACGCTGTTCACCTACAAGGCGACGGCACCGGGAACCACGATCGACACCAAGGCGCTCATGGCAGACCACCCAGAGCTCGCAGCCAAGTACACCAAGCCAAAGCCCGGGTACCGAGTCCTCCGCACCAAAGAGGAGGCGTAATGGCAAACATCTACAGAGAGTACATCTACTTCGAGCAGACACGGACAACAATGGCATTTGGCGTCGACCGGGTCAAAGAGGACAGGTGGACGGTGTTCGCCGGGCCGATGACGTGTGGCACGTTTCCAACCATGAAGCGAGCCTACGAGCAACTTGCAACGGTGATCGGTAACGCACTGGCCTCGGGAGGGGAACTGACCGACCTCAGAGAGGACTCAAAATGGCAGAGTTAAAGACCGGAGTCTGCCAACACTGCGGAGAGGACATCCATGAGATGGAGCCCGGGCTGTGGATACACACCGAACTCGAACTACACCGGTGCCTCGCCGAAACATGCGCCGAACCGTCAACGACGATAAAGCGCAAGCCACAAGAATCCTGCTGGCAGTTTTCGGACAGAGCGTATGCTGAACTACACAGGTGTCCGACCTGCAATGAGTTCCGACCCGACCTAAGCCAGCCCTGCAACCACTGCGGCGAACTAGATGGAGACAAAAAATGACCGAGGAGTGCAAGCACGTCCAGCTCATTGAGACAATCAACGGCGAGATAATCGAAAGGCCATGGTTCCGGATATTCTGCCCGGACTGCGGAAAACGAATCGAGCCACCCGGGCCAACCCGACCATTCCGACTCCGACCGGATCAGCGATGACCACGTTCGAATACGAGGCACGTTGCCCGCTCTGCGGCAAGACGACGACGTTGACGCTGAATCGAGGAGCATTCAACCACTGGCGCAACGGCCGCAACATCCAAAAAGCATTCCTCGAGCTCACCACCGACCAGCGAGAACTACTCCAGACCGGAATAGACTCGGACTGCTGGAGTCGAATGTTCCCGGAGGAAAATCAATGAACCCCATCATCATCATCATCTTGGTCATCTGGGCGCTGGCAGTGATGGCAATCAGGAGGCCGGAATGAATTACGCCGATCGAAAAGCACTGCGAACCAAGCACCGCAGCTGGGGAGACAACTGTGTCCAATGCGAAACACCAGCGCCATGCGACGCCACCCAACTGTTGGACTACCTCGACCTAGTGGAACCAATGCCACCAAGCATCAACTGGCAGGGAGGAAAATAATGGGAGCCAAACTAAATGAAGCGTTCGTTAGGATCCAAAACGAGACTCGGCACCACACCAAGCTCAGCCAGACCCGAGGAGACGCCTACGAAGCAGGCTTCGCCAACGGCTTCGCTGAAGCACTTCGCATCGTGGCAGAGATAAGAAACCGATGACCGGCGTCACCCTGTTCGCAATCGCCGTCATTCTGGTCTACCTCGACTACGCTCGGAGAGCCCGATGACTGTCGTGGCCGCAATCGTGACGCCCGACGGCTGCTGGATGGGATCAGACAGCCTTGCCGCCGACGAGGACATCAGCACCACCACAGCCTCGCCCAAGTGTGGAAAGTTCGGCAACCTGCTCATTGGCTTCTCGGGCAACTGGAAAGCCGGGCAAATTATGTTCGACATGGCACGCAAGGCGAACCAGCCCACCATGACCCAGCTCCTCGAGAACTACCAGACCGACCTCAAAGAGTGGAACTTCCTCTTTATTGAGAACGGCAAAATTTACGAGGTGGACGAGGATTTAGCCACGATCGAGATGAGAAGCGAAAACGGATACGCCTACGGCGCCATAGGATCCGGAGCAACAGCAGCTCTCGGTGCGCTCTACGTCACGCACGACGACGAGGGGAGCTTGATGATGGCACTAGAAGCCAGCGCCGCATTCACTACCAACGTGAGAGGCCCATTCCGCATTGCAACCCTTTAAGATATTCAGCCCGGAGCACTACGAAGCCGACGACAACGCCAAGCACCTAGTAATCGACTGGATACGCCAGACAGGCTACGAGGCATGGGTCAACCCCGACCAGTACGGCATAGATATACTCGCCGAGGGAAAAGGCCGAGAACTGGCATTCGAGGTCGAGGTGAAGCACAACTGGACAGGCGATCGCTTCCCATTCCCGACGTTGCACTTCTCCGCACGCAAGCAAAAGTTTCTGGACACCAAGCGAGAGGTGCGGTTCATCACGCTCAACGACGAGCGGAGCCACCTGCTCATCACCACCGCCGAGCAGCTTGCCAAAGCCCGGACAATTCGCAAACACACCATGTACACACAAAACGAACCATTCATAGAAGTGTGGGTAAGCGGATGCACCATGGTGGAGATAAACGTCACCACCTGACCGTCCAAGCCCTGCACGAACGTCACCAATCTGTTATGATTAAACAGTAGAGTGGGCTGTCTAGCGCCATGAACCAAACAGGGGAAACATGAAACTCCGCACCGAACAAGTTCCGGTCAGCCAGCTACAAACGCACCCACGCAACGTCCGACAGGGCAACGTCGACCTCATCGCCGAGAGCCTCAAGACCCACGGCCAATACCGTCCGATCGTGGTGCAAAAGAGCACGAACTACATCCTCGCCGGCAACCACACGTGGAAAGCCGCACAAAGCCTGAGTTGGGCAGACATCGCCGTCACCTACGTGGACGTGGATGACGAGGAGGCGCTGCGTATCCTGCTAGTAGATAACCGAGCAAACGACGTTGCCAGCTACGACGAATCCGGGCTGGGAAACATCCTCCGGGAACTGCTCGACACCGAGAAGCAACTCGAGGGAACCGGGTTCTACAAGACTGACCTCGACGACCTGCTCGAGAAGCTCGGGGAGACACCAAAGCCCGACCTGCTGGGCGACCCCGACGAGATTCCAAACTACGCACCAGCCAAAACCGTCCCGGGCGACGTATGGCTCCTAGGCGACCACCGCCTCATGTGCGGAGACAGCACAAGCCCGACCGACGTTGCCACGCTAATGAACGGCGAGCTCGCAGACATGGTCTGGACGGATCCCCCCTACAACGTCGCAGTGGACGGCGCAGCCGGCACCATCTTGAACGACGACATGGACTCGGGAGCGTTCCGAACTTTCGTACAGGGCTTCTACGCCTCGTTCCAACAAGCCATGCGCCCCGGAGCCGTCATCTACCTAAGCCACGGCGAATCCGAGCGAGCCACATTCACAGACTGCATGACCGACGCCGGGTTCAAACTGGCAGAGGTGCTCATCTGGGTCAAAGGCCACGCCACCCTAAGCCGGCAGGACTTCAACTGGCAGCACGAACCAATCCTCTACGGCTGGAAAGAGGGAGCAGGTCACTACTTCTGTGGCGACTTCACCCGAACAACCGTGATCGACGACGAGACCGACCTTGCCAAGATGACCAAAGACCAACTGGTGGAACTGGCCCGGGAACTCGCCGGACACACCACAATCATCAGACACGACCGCCCAACCAAGAGCGAACTGCACCCAACGATGAAGCCGGTTGCACTGGTGGAGCGAATGATTAACTGGAGCTCGAAGCCCGGCTGGCTAGTGCTCGACCTCTTCGGAGGATCCGGTAGCACGCTCATCGCCGCCCACGCCCAGAGCCGTCGAGCCAACCTTATGGAACTCGACCCAAAGTTCTGCGACGTAATCTGCACCCGGTTCCAGACCCTCACCGGCATCAAGCCAATCGCCGCCAGCACCGGCAATGAGCACGATTTCATCACAGGTAAGTGAAACCATGGCGAGTGAAAATAACGACCCAGAGATAGTCGAAAAGGAACGAAAAGTCCTCGAGCTCCGCAGAGCCGGGTACACGTTCGACGACATCGCACGCTCGGTAGGCTACGCCAGCCCCTCAGGTGCGTTCTACGCCCTCTCAAGGGCCCTTACACGGACGCTACAGCAACCAGCCGACGAACTCCGCAAGATGGAGAGCGACCGCCTAGACCGGCTCCAAATGGCTGTGTGGGCAAGAGCCCTGCAAGGCGACCCCAAAGCCGTCGACACAGTCCTGAAAATAATGGACAGGCGCTCACGGCTGTTAGGCTTGGACGCACCCACAAAGATGCAGGTAGAAGCAACAAACTATGACGGATCCACAATCGACGCCGAAGTTGCCAAGCTCAGACTCATCCTTGAAAGCCATAGCGGCGAGCCGGGTGCTGTGGGAGGCACAACTGGCGAGACCGGAGCAACTGCCGACTGACGAGGACTGGTCAATCTGGCTCTACCTCGCTGGGCGTGGATCAGGAAAGACCCGCACCGCAGCCGAGTGGGTCACGTGGCAAGCCATCCGCAACCCGGGAACTCGCTGGGCCGTAGTCGCCGCAACGTTCGGTGACGTTCGAGACACCTGCGCCGAGGGAGAGTCCGGGCTCATCGCCATCCTGAGACGGTACGAGGTGCTGAAGCACTACAACCGCTCAATGGGCGAGATACGCCTCAAGAACAACAGCCTAATCAAACTATTCTCGGCAGACGAACCCGACAGATTACGAGGCCCCCAATTCCACGGAGCGTGGTGTGACGAACTGGCCGCTTGGCGATACCCAGAGACGTTCGACCAGCTGCAGTTCACACTGCGCCTCGGAGCGCACCCACAAATCATCGTCACCACGACGCCACAGCCGACCAAGCTCATCAAAGACCTCCTCAACAGAGACGACGGTTCGGTCAAGGTCGTCAGAGGATCCACGTTCGACAACGCCAAAAACCTCGCACCCAACGCACTTGCCCAGCTGCGAGCCCGATACGAGGGAACCCGACTAGGACGCCAAGAGCTCTATGCAGAGGTTCTAGACGACACGCCCGGCGCTCTCTGGACGCTGGACATGATTGAGGGAACCCGGGTCAAAACCGCACCCGAGATGGTTCGCATCGTCGTAGCGGTCGACCCAGCCACCACCAGTGGCGAGGACAGCGACGAGACTGGAATCATCGCCGTGGGCAAAGGCGTCGACGGCAGAGCCTACGTTCTTGCTGACCGGTCATGCCGGGAAAGCCCACTCATGTGGGCCACCAGAGCCGTGGCGCTCTACCACGAACTCGGCGCCGATCGCCTCATCGCCGAAACCAACCAAGGCGGTCAAATGGTGGAACAGACCATCAGAGCCGTCGACCAGATGATTGCCTATGAGGGAGTGGTTGCCAAGGTTGGGAAAAGATTACGAGCTGAACCGATTTCGGCCTTATACGAGCAAGGACGAGTGAGCCACGTCGGCAACTTTGACACGCTCGAGGAGCAGCTCACCGGGTGGGTGCCAGACAGTGGCACAAGCCCCGACCGACTCGACGCACTGGTACACGCAGTCACCGCACTCGGCTTTGCGTTCGGATCAGACGCAGACCGCTACCTAAACGCCATCGCACCAGCATGCCCGAACTGCGGAATGCCAATGGCGTATAATGCATCAGGGTGCAATTCGTGTGGCAAAACCTCCTCGGGCACACCGGGAGGAAACGCAGCACAGCTCGCCGGAGTCACATTGACCTCGACACAACCAACGATCGCAAACTATTCCAACTTCGGATTCCCGACCATCTAAGGACACACGTGGCACTCTTTAGTCGCAAAGACCGCAAAGCAGACATTGACCGGTACATCACCGAAGCCGTCGAAAAGGCCGCCCAGAGCCTCATGGGAACTCCCATGTACAACCAAGCCGGGTACGCCAACGTCGTGCCAGCGCAACCAATCGGCGGTCAAGGTCTAGCTCAGCAATCAGGCTGGGAGGCGACAGCACTGCCACGTCCCGGCGATGCGTTCGGATCCATGCTCGGGCCAGCAGCACCACTGCTCCCCAGCCCCATCGACCCAGTCGACCCAGCCACCGGTCGAGCAGAGCCTCGGAAATTCCAATTTCAGGTCGCCTACAACCTAAACCTTACGCAACAGGACGTGCCATGGAGCGTGCTCCGAGCACTCGCAGACCAGTGCGACATCATCGCCCGGGCCATCACAATCCGAGTGAGCGAAATCGTAAAGATGAACTGGTCGTTCACGCTAAGCGACTTGGCCATCACGGAAATCATGGCGGAGCAAAACGTCAGCCACGCACAAGCCGCCAAAATTGGCCGTGACAAGTACAAGAACCAAATCAGCCAGCTCACCGAGTTCTGGGAGAACCCATACCCACAAGCAGACCGAGGCTGGTCGGAGTGGATCACAGAGTTCGGCTGGCAGCACCTCGTCTACGACGGCGTACCGGTCTACCCCCAGTACAACCTCGGCGGAAAGGTGATTGGCTTCAACATCATCGACGCACCAACAATCAAAATCCTGCTCGACAACCGAGGAGATATTCCACGCCCCCCGGCGCCAGCATTCCAGCAGATTTTATGGGGTTTCCCTAGAGGGGAATTTACCGCCTCACCAGACAGCGACGTGGACGGCGAGTACTACGCCGACGCAGAGGGAACGAGCTTCAAGACCGACACGCTCGCCTACTTCATCCGCAACCGTCGCACGTGGAGCCCATACGGCTTCAGCGCAGTGGAGCAAGCAATCCCAGCAGCCACGCTCTACCTAGAGCGCCAGCGTTGGTTCATCGACGACTTCCAAGCCGGCACCATGCCAATGACGTTTATGAAAACCGACAGCCAAGAGATCGACCACCTGCGCCTCGCAGCGTTCGAACGAGTGTTCAACGACAAAATGGTGGGATCCAGCGAGGAGCGCCACAAGATTAAGGTTCTCCCAAAGGGCTTCGACCCAGTAATCGCTCCGGAGATGACCGAGCGTTACAAGCCCGAGATGGACGAGTACATCATCAAGAAAATCGCCTCCATATTCGGAATCGCACCAAGCCAGCTTGGCGTCGTTGCCCGGGCCGGACTCGGTGGCGGAAAGGGCGCACACGACGGTGAGGAGCAGAGCGCAGAGACCGTCTCCGCACGCCCAATGGAGAACTTCATCGTCGAAGTAATCAACTCGCTGTGCCGTCGCTTCCTCGGCATGGACAAAAACATCACGTTCAACCTCGAGGACAGAAGCACCGCCGAAAACGAGGCGGAAAAAGCCAAGGCTTACCAGACTGCACTCTCGAGCGGAACCATGACGCTGAACGACGCACGTGGCGACATGGGCTTGCCCCTCTACGACATGAAAGAGGCCGACGAGCCATTCATCCTGACCGCAGCAGGCCCGGTGTTTCTCAAGGGAACGCTCGACAGCCAACAGCAACAAGCACAGACACAAGCACAGGGAGCCACCAGTGACCAAGCGCAACCGGGCAAAGACGGCCAAGCACCACAAGACACGCAAAGCAGCGAAAGCGCACCACAGCCGGATAACGGTAAAGGCAAAGACAAGAAAACTGGTGTAGCCCCAGAGGATCAGACCAAGTCCGTCGTAGCCGATGAGATGCGAGACTTCGCCCAATTCGTCAAATCACGCAACAAGCGAGGCAACTGGCGTGCGTTCGACTTCTCCACGATCGACGAATCGCTGGCCGAGAAGTTGAACGAGGAAGCGTACTTCATGGTCAAGGGCGCCCGACCAATCCCGGAAAAGCTCGCCACATGGGCAATCGAGTACGTCGAAAGAGAGATAAGCGATACCCCAAAAGGACGTTCGCTTACTAAAGGCTATAACCCAGACCAAGAGCGAGACAGCCACGGTCGCTTCGGATCAGGAGATGGTGAAGCCAAAAGCGGCAACCTGAACTTCTCCACATACGCCGACGTTAAGAGCTGGGCAGACCAAAAAGGAATCTCCGTAGACACGGCCAAGCTCGAGGCCAATGGAGTCAGCCCAGAGAACATGCAAGATGTTGCAAAAGCCGTTGAGCAGCTCGACAGCAAAATGAATAACGGCGTATCAGATGCACTGACCTCGATAGACGTAAAGCCCGAGGGCCCGAACGAAAAGGGTCTGTACACGCAAGCCTCGGTCGGCAATAACGGCGACCAGACAACGCTCTACCTGAACCCGACCGCAATCAACCAGCCGGGCTTCCAAAACGAAAATTGGCAATCGGTCTACACGCACGAATGCTCGCACGTGGTGCAATACCAAGCAGGCCTGACCGACCCGACCAACCTCGTAAAAGTTGGCAACGGCTTGGCTCACCCATTGGACGCAGCGATGAAAGATGCCGGATACCTGACCCCAACCGGCAGGATAAGCACCAGCGTCGTGACCAAAGATTTAGGATCCTACGCAGCAACCAACGGACTAGAGCTACACGCCGAAGCCCAGCGAATTATGAGCACGCCCGAGGCATTTGCAGCACTGTCACCCGAAGCACAAGGACGGCTCCAAACGTTTGCGAGCTCGCTGAACCAGTACACCGGCAAAACCGTCATCAAGCAGGAATCGGCCGACGCAAAGCCATCGCCAAACATCCCCCGGCTGAAGCCAAACAAAAACGGCGAAGTGATAATCGTTGACGCCGAAATCCCAACCACCAAGGCGATCGAAGCCGACCTCGAGAAGCGACGCACGCAGGACGTGCCCGGCTGGCATGAGCGAGATGCGGTGATTAAAAAGTTCCGAGTATTCATCCAAGCCGGACTGAACAACCTCGTGACCGGAATCAAGCCGACCATCGAGCAGGCCATGAAAGCCACAGCCACCGACCCGGCAACCATCAAATCGGCTGCCTACCTAGCGGTAGCGCAAAACATCAAGATGGACACCAGCAAGCTAGACGCAGCTCTCAAATCGCTCCATGAAGCAGCCATCGCCGCTGGACTGGACGTGGCCGCCAAGCAAGTGAGCATTGAGCCCATCCAAGGTGGACGAGCCGTGACCGACCTGCTGAACCAGCGAGGAATCACGCTCCGCCAACTGACCCAGACCACACTCGACCGGATCAACACGGCAGTGGCAAATGGCGTCGCCAACGGACACGACTACAAGACGCTCAGTCAGAGCATCTACCAAGCCATCAACGGTCAGAGCCCGGAGACAATCCCGACACCAGCAATGGCGCCCGGATCCTACGGCACCGACGTGGCAGTCCAAACCCGGGCCGACATCATCGCCATGACCGAGACCGGTCGTGCGTACAACGCCGCAACCATTGACACCTACAGCGCCGCCGGTGCCTCGGGCTGGAACTGGATTACCGACGGCAACCCATGTGAGCGGTGCTTGGCCAAAGAGGCGGAGAACCCACACCCGATCGACGACAACGTTCCACCAGAGCACCCGAACTGCCAATGTGGCATGGAGGCTGTCTGGGATAACGCTCAAGCGAGCGATGCGGTATCACAAGACGTAACACAAAGCGCCGAATAAGCGCCTAACCATCATCTAACATTTATCTAGGAGATAAACGACCAATGGCACAAGACATCACCTACGTCGGACTCGGCGACCTTACATACAAAAGCACCGAGGACGGCACCCTCTTGGTCTACGGAGTTGCGACGGATCCCACGCTCGACGTTGACCGTCAAATCTGCGACCCCAGCTGGCTGAAGCAAGCCATGCCTCAGTGGTTCACTTCCGGCGCAAACGTCCGAGAGCAACACTCCTCAATCGCAGCCGGAGTGGGCGTAGAGCTCGCAGCCGAGGGCGACAAGTGGATGCTGAAATCCGAGGTCGTCGACCCGGTCACCCAGACCAAGGTTCGCAAGAAAGTACTCAAGGGATACTCAATCGGAATCAAGGGAGCGCAGGTCATCAAGGACGACGCTGCCCCCAACGGCCGAATTGTCGGAGGCACGATTGTCGAAGTGTCACTGGTTGATCGCCCGGCCAATCCAAGCGCACGCATCGAGATTGCAAAATCCGTCAATGGTGAACTAACCATGACCGGATCAGAGACAGTCGAAAAGGGAGACGTGGCAGGTCACGAATTCCACGGCAACCAGTACGCAGAGGGCGCCGGAATGAAAACCAAAGACGCCTCAAAGCTGATTAAAGACAACCCAGCAACATCCTCAAACGACCACCAAAACGCTTCTGATGCACACCGAGATATAGCAGGACGCCTACGTGCGGAAGCACAAGCCTCAACGGATCCCGATCGCCAAAACCTTTTGCGAATGGCTGCAAGCACTCATGACAGGGCGGCGACTTCCCATGCCGACGCCGCAAAAGGCTTCGAGTCATCCGGAGCTGCAAACCGAGTAAGCGGAGAAGCGTATCGAATGACGCAACTGGCAAAAGAGACAATTACCGAGCACCAGAGCCCCGAACTGTATAACCAAATATTTGGCCCAGCCGACGAGGGCAAGAGCAACGAAGCCGACGTTGCCAAAACCAGCGACCTCAATGCTGAAGCAATTGAAACCGTAGACGGCGCCGGAGACAAGGCACCAAGCGAGGAGAAGCGTTCCTGCCACCGTTGCTACGGCCAAGGTGAAGTAGTCGACCCCGACACGAACGACCGAGTGACCTGCCCAGTCTGCAACGGATCAGGTGAGGAACCAGAGGACTCAACCCTCCACCACATCAACCAGAGCCCATCACACCCGGGCGCTGACGGCGACGACGAAAAGACGGTTAACCAGAGCCCATCCCACCCGGGCGCCGAAAAGGACGCCGATGCCGAGGTGACCAAGGGCGACGTTGCCGGCCATGAGTTTCATGGAAACCAGTACGCCGAGGGTGGCGGAGCACACACGCCAGCCCATGAAGCCACTCGTGCTGATGCCGTCAAAGCAATCGAGTCATACCAAACCGGTTGGAATGGTAACCAGCGAGGCCCCGAACTGTCAGCCGGTAACCACTCCCTAGAGGATGCCAAATCACTCATCGCTAGCGGTGGAACTCGAGACGACCTCCAAGCCAAGGCAGACGAGGCACGTGCATACGCCGATAAGCTTCACGAATCAAACAAGCAAGGCTTTATCTCAGGAGCCGCAGGACAGGGTGCCTACCCAACCTCGGCAGAACTAAAAGGCGCAAACATTGCTGAAGCACAAGCTCAAACCCTGAGAGACGCTGGAACCATGTGGGATGCCATTGCCAAAACAAACGGCAACAAGAGTGCCGAAGCCGACGTTACCGCCAAGGGTGCTGAAGCCTACGATGCACTGATGGCAGACCTCGAGAAGCGAGCATTCTCCAAGACCGAACGTGAGCACGCCGCCATCTCCGGACAGGCGCTTCCAAGCGGTGCATTCCCGATCAAGAACATCCAAGACCTCAAGAATGCCATTCAGAGCTTCGGCCGGGCCAAGGACAAGGACGCAGCCAAGGCGCACATCATCGCTCGAGCCAAGGCGCTCGGACAGACGAACCTGATCCCAGACAACTGGAAAAACACCGAAGCCGAGACCTCCAAGGCCGACCACAACCCGGCTGACCTCGAGAGCGTCCGCACCGCACTAATCTCACTCATCAAGAGCGAGCTCGACGAAATCGCCCGAGGCGAGGAAAACGAGATCGCCGACGTTAGCGAACTGCTGACCAGCCTGAGCATTTTCCTTGGCTGGTGGGGAGGCGAAGCCGACGAGGGTGAAACCCCGGCTCCATTCGCAACGACAGACACCGACGACCAACCATCAGGAGATGACATGGCATACATCGCAATGGGCGTAAGCCCCGACTTAATCAAGTCAGCGACCAGCGAGGAGGCAACGGATGAGATCCGTGCTGAATTGCGCAACGAGATCGTAAAGGCATTAGGCCTTGACGACAGCACTACCAAGGCTGCACTAGCAGAGGCAAAAGAGGAGCTAACGCTTCTAAAGGCCGAGCTCGCCGCAGTCAAGGAGATGGCTGCACCCGGAGGCCCAGCCCTCCGTCAAACCCAAGTTCAGGCCAACAAGTCTGGACAGGTAGACCAACTACGCAGTGAAGCGGATCGCCTCCGCAAGACTGCGAGCCAAGTCATCGACACAAGTTTGCGAAACGCCTACATCGAAAAGGCTCTAAAGCTAGAGCACGATGCCGACGCCATCGCACGCAACTAGAAGTACCCCAACCATCTATCCACTAGGAGAACCAAAATGGCTTTAGCAGCCCCCAGCATTGACATGCTGTTTGACGGTTTGCCCAAAGAGCAACGACTCGACCGCTTCGAAGCGTACAAGTCAGCCCTCTCGGCTTGCCAAGCACAGGCACGTGTAGAAACCGCACGTGGCGAGCGCACCTTTGAAAAGGGTGTCGGAATCGTCAAGAGCGCATCAGCTCGTCTGCGTGACGACCTGACCAAGTCCGTATCCGCCGACCAGTTGGCCGCAGTTGAGTCCGCACTCGCTGGCACCGACATTGTCAAGGAATGGACACTCACCAACCCACTGAACTCAGTTCCATACGGCAACATCGGTCTCGTACCTTACGACCTGCAGCCTGCATTGGAAATGCTCGTTCCAAAAACTTTCATTTTGCGGAACTCGATCGCTCGTGTAGGAGCAGTCGGTCAGGCCTTGGAATTCCGTCGCATTCTCGGTGTGAGCAACTCACGCACCGGTGGCGTCTCCAACCTGAACACGTTCTTCAACTCGAACACCAACACCGCTAACTTCAACGGCGTAACACTGAACCGTCCAAACCTCATCTCGTACTCGGCTGACCGAATCGTCAAGCCATACGTCGAGCAGGGTATCTCGGACTCCGTGTCACTCCAAGCTGAATTTGCCGGTAAGGGATATGCTGACCTCCGTCAACTTTCACACACCGCCGCAATTTGGTCACACATGTTGGGTGAGGAAAACAACATGCTCAACGCAGTCTCGACTCCGTTGGTCATCACCGGCATCACTGCAACCGCAGCGACCGACACCTCAACCACCGGCACCGGGCTTCCAGCTCTGACCTCAGCTCCAGTACTCGTTACGTTCTCGAGCGCCGCAGGTGAATCACAGGCCATCTCGGCTGGATCCATCGCATCAGGCGTTGCAGGAAACGGAATCAAGTTGAGCGCACTGTCAGGCGTCCCAGCCGGCACGATCGGTATCAACATCTACGTGACCGTCTCCGCAGGCGTGTTCTACAAGGGTGCAACCGTTCTCAGCAACGGCGCAAGCCCATCGGTGTTCACCCTCGTAACCGCATTGCCAAGCACCAGCGCCGACAACGGCTCCGCTAACGGCAACAACTTCGGTGGTACCACCTTGGGAACCGCAGGCTACGACGGCTTCATCTCGGAGCTCGCCAACCCTGCCTACTCAGGCTACGTACAGGCCCTCAACGGTTACCTGAACACTGCAGAGCCCGGCGCAGACTTCCAGAATGCGTTCATCTCACTGTTCAACTCCGTACAGGCAGACCCCGACTTCATCTTGACCACCGCAGCAGTACGCCGTGAGTTGGCCAAGACGATTCAGCAGCAGGGAACCCCAACCGGTTACCGTCTCACCTACGAGACCGGCTCCGACGGATTCACTGTTGGTTCAGTCGTGACTGGAATCGCCAACGAAGCCACCGGAAAAGTTGTCGATGTGATGGCCCACCGCTTCATGCCTGCTGGCGTCGCAATCGTTCACTCAACGCAGTTGCCATTCCCAGACTCGGGTGTCAGCACGACAGTCACTGCCAACAATGTTGTTGACCAGATGATTATCGAATGGCCCCAAATTGGCATGAGCTTTGATTTGAGCAGCTACACCTACGGCACACTCGCCTTCCACGCACCAGCATGGTCAGGCATCATCACAGGTATTCTCTAAACAGAGAACACAGTCGCTAATCAGAAATGATTAGCCTCGGCAGGTTGAGCCGGTCTGGGTTTCCCCCTTTTCCCAGACCGGCTCCTTGCCACCACTAACATGACAACAATCAACGCCACAGAAACTTGGCCCGAGCTCTACTGGAAAGTGACATGCGACTCGTCGGATCCGACAAAGGATTAAAGGAAGTACAAATCAACGAGGGTTCCGTCGCAAAGCGTCAAAAGGACGGCACGTTCCACGTCGAGGGTCAAGCAGCAAAGACACTTCTCAAAACAGGTGACTTCGCAGTTGCTGGAACCACGTTCCGATCGGCCCGGGGATACCGGTGCGAGTGTGGTTTCGTCTCAGTATTCAAAGACCGCTGCGGCAAGTGCGGTGGCACCGACCTAACCCCCGAGGAGGACGAATGACCGTAATTGCACCGTTTTACCTCAGCGAGGGAAACCGGGTTCCATACGTAACCCAAACCGAAGTGCTGAACTCGGCCACCGCCGCCAGCATCGACTTCTCCAACCTGATCCCCGACGCAAGCCTGAACGCCCAATCCGTGGCGCTTCAAGAGCTGATAGTCCGGGCATCAACCAAAGCCGACAACTACTGCCTCGGCGCCCTAGGCACCCTCTGTGCCACGGTGAATACCGAGAACGGCCGCTACCGAATCAACCGCCAAGGGCAATTCATCATCCAGCCCTACTACTGGCCAATCCTCGAGCTGCGCTCCTTTGAGTTCGGCTACGCACCCGGACAGGGCATGAACAACGTGCCACTGAACGACTCCAACACATCCATCGAGCGTGACCAGTTCATCATCACGAACCAGTACGGCCTGAGCCAAGCAACGTCGATCGGAGGACTGAACCTCGTCGGCGGAGCATGGGGAAACGGCCAAGAGCAGTTCTGCCAATGGGAGTACGTGAACGGCTTCGCCAATACGTTCTCAAGTGGCGCAGTCGCCGCAGGTGATACCAACATCACGGTCGACAGCATCATCGGCATCTACCCGGGATCCACCCTGACTATCTGGGATGGAGCCAAGGACGAGCAAATCGTCATCGCCTCGACGTGGGATAGCGCCACCTACACACTCCCACTGACCGCACCACTGAAGCACGCCCACACCACCGGCGTCAACGTGAGTGCAATCCCAGCGACCGTCAAGCAAGCGGTGATTCACTTCATCGTCGCCATGGTCAAAGAGCGTGGAGCCGGAGGACTCGTGCTGAACGAACTCGGCGAACCAGTCGCCACCAGCAACCGCACCACCGGGCAGCTCTACGACGAGAGCGCCGCATACGACCTGCTGGACTCGTTCCGCCAAATCTGGGGTCGAGCATAATGAGCAGAGCCACGGTGCGCCAAGCAATCGTGAACTACCTCAACGGCGCCAACGTAACCGGGCTCACCACGGTGTTCGGCTTCCCACCGAAGCTCACACCCGAGGGAGACTTCTACAACGGATCAGACCCGAACCACAAAAGCGGAGCCATCATCTACCTCTACCTAGAGCAAGAGCGAGAGAACCGCATTGCGTTCGGAGGCCCACATGACGGCCGCAAAATGGTCGAGTACACGTGGGTCATGGACTGCTACTTCCGAAGCACCACGCCAAAGAGCGAGGACGCCGGACAAGCCAACGAGGCATTCCTCGACAGCCTTGTCGCAGCCATCCGAGCTGATAGAAACGCCGGCGCCCCGGGAACCATCTTCCAATGGGGAGAGGGAACCCTACCCGGATCACCCGACATTGACGTAACTTCGTATTACCCACGCAACATCAACGGCGCAGCCAGCGTCACCCAAACCTACTCCCAGCTCCGAGTAATCGTGCTGGAGGAGATCGAGTCATAAGGAAACCACCATGGCACAATTCACCTACAACGGCGACGAGACACTCGTCTACCCAAACATCGTCTCAGACGGCGCTGTGCTTGTCGCAGAGCCCGGCAAGGCCTACGACCTAGACCAAGCACCTGACGAGCGTTGGAGTGGCGCACAAGCCCCTACAAAGGCTCCAGCCGCTGACCCAGCACCAACCGAAGCACCAACCGACCCAACCACAACCAACTAAGGAACCGACATGGCATTTTTAACAGCCAATAGTTATCTCGGACTAATCGCCGAAGCCACCCGAGGAACCCTCCCCGGATCAGGCACGCCGACTTACATTCCGATTCAGACTCCACAGATTACGCCGATGCAGACGTTCCTGCGTGACGAGGCGCTCCGTGGTTCACCAACGCTCGTATATGACAACGTACAAGGCGTACGACACGATGAAGTTGAATTCAAGACTTTCATCTACGCTGACACGTTCCCACTTCTGCTGACCGCAGTCCTCGGTGGAAACGACACCGTCACCGGCACCGGGCCATACACCCACGCCATCAAGTTGTACAACAACGCAGCCAACGGCTCACAGCCAAAGAGCTACTCGTTGCTCGACTTCGACGGCGCCAACTACTTCACCGTGACCGGCGCACAAGCCGACAGCCTGAACCTCACGTTCGGTGCTGAAGCCGCAGCCGACGCCACCATCAAGTTCTTTGGCAACCCATACACCAGCTACACGACAGCCCCGGCTCCGTTCACAAGCCTGAGCCTCTCGACCGAGCACATGGTGCCAGCGTGGGATACGACCATCACAGTCGGCGGAACCACGTTCACCTACATCGCCACCGGCGAACTCTTGCTCTCACGTAAGACCCAGCCGATTTTCACAATGGGAACTCAGGCGCCACACGTCAACTTCGCAGGCCCACTCGAGGTGACCGGTAAGTTCACAGCCGTCGTCGACTCGACCTCGGACTCATGGTCGACCGGATCCGGAGCAACCGCACTGACACGAAGCCCACAAGCCGTGGTGATTACGTTCTCAGACCCCAACGACGCAACCGGTGGAACCCAGCACTCAGTCAGCTTCACGATGACCTCAGCGCAGTTCCACAACGTCAAGCGCACTCGAGGAAAAGAGTACACAGAGGTAGAGGTCGAATTTACTGCGAACGCTGACACCACCGACGCAACCACCGGTTACAGCCCGATCGCAACGACTACCATTAACGGTACGTCAACCGCTTACCAGACCGGGTACTAAACCACTAAGAAAGGGTAACCATGCCAGCGATCGAACTGCCAAACGGCCAGTCGGCAATCATCAAGACCAAGGACGAAATCACCGAGCGAGAAGCTCGAGTCATCTCCCGGGCCTACATGAGAGCAGCCGGTTCGGCCGTCAAGTTGTCCAACCTCGGCTTCGACGAGACCAAGCCTGAAACATGGGCGGTCATGGCGGAGCTCTCCGATGAGGATCAGAACAATCTCGACGGCTACCAAGCAGCCCTCATCGCTGGCATGGTGAAATCATGGTCGTTCCCAACGCCACCGAGCCAAGAGAGCGCACTGGACTTGCCACGTGGCACGTTCACGTTGCTCGCCGACGCCTGTGGTGATGAGTACAACCGCACAGAGGAGTTCGGCCCCGACGGAGCGATCGACCCAAAAGCGCCTACCGCCGACTGAACCGGCTCGCAGAGGCACTCAAAGGTAGACAAGCAGAGGTCGACACCGAGCTGATGGACATGTACCGGGAGTACCGCTTCCGAAGCAAGTTCGGCGGATCACACAAAGACTTCCTAGACCAGCCGGTAATGACCACCGAATGGCTCGTACAAATCGACAACGTCGTCCAAGAGGTGACCAATGGCTGAGTGGATACAAACCGACGGCATCGACTCCGTCATCAACCGCATCCAGAGCCTCGTGGACAAGACCGACCTTGCCTCACGAACCATCGTGACCAAGTCGGCGGTGATTATTGCCGACGCAGCCAAGCGCAACTTCCGCCCACGCCCAGCTGGATCCGCACGCACCAACAAAAACACCGGAGAGCGGTATTACACTTCCGCCGGCGCATTCAGGGCTCAACCACCACGCCCAACGAACCGCACATACAACCTCCAAAGGTCAATCAGGATGCAAAGCGTGGAGCGACTTGGAGTCGGCGTCTGGCAATCCACGGCCGGGCCACAAGAGGGAATCAAGTACGCCGCAGCTGTTGAATTTGGAACACCTCGAAGCAGGCAATTCCCCTACATGCGCCCGGCGCTCGAGGAGACCATGCCACGCATCACGGAAATCTACAAAGAGGAATGGCGCAAGGCGCTCATCTAACAAGGACTAAACATGGCAGACGCAGGCTCAGTAATCGTTCGGCTCCTTGCCGACATCAGAGAATTCAAAGCCAAGATGGCGGAGGGTCAAGGACTCATCAAAGAGTTCGGTGCGTCCGCAGACACCATGGGAGCACGCCTCAACAGCGTTGCCCAAAAGGCTTCCACCGGGCTGATTCTGGGAATCGGCGGTGCGCTGGTCTACGGCGTCAAAAAGGCATACGACTTCCAAGAGTCGCTAGACAAGATTCAGAACCAGTCCGGCGCAACCAAGGCTGAGGTCGACCGCCTAAGCGGAGCGATCATAAACGTCTCAAATGTCACCGGCAAATCGACAACCGACGTTGCCAACTCGGCGCTGATTATTGAGCAAGCCGGAATCAGGGGATCCAAGGCAATCAAGCTCATGACCGACGCCTCCAAGGCGGCAGTGGTGACCGGCACCGACCTGACCGGAGTGACCAAGACCCTCATCGCAGTCCAAGCATTGCAGGTTGCCAAGGGCATGGACGTGACCAAGCTCACCGGCATCCTCGTCGCCGGATCCAAAGACTTCGTTGGAGGTCTGTCGGCAGAGGAGCAAATGCTGAAAGGCCGAGTAGGAGCCGCACTGGCAAACTACGGATACAGCCTCAAGAACATCATTGGCATCGGTGCTGAATTCTCCAAGGTCGGACTGCCAACCCGGTCAATCGTCTCGTTCGTCAACAGCATGAGCAACCTCGAAAAGGCGACCACGGACTCCAAGGGCAAACTCACGCCATACGCACTTGCGCTGAAGCAACTCGGCCTGAACCAGACCGAACTCGCCGCCATGTCTAAGCGTGGCGACATCGTCGGAATCCTCAAGGCAATCAACGAGCAAGCCATCAAGGGTGGGCAACCACTCAAGACCTACGTCGAAGCCGTGTTTGGTAAAGCCGGAGCGCCGTCGGCGTCTGCGCTGATTAAAAACCTAGACGCAGTTGCCAAAGTGCAAAAGGACATAAGTGGCGCAGGATCCCAATCGTTTGCTGCAATATTCTCCGACGTGTCAAAGCAACTCGGGCCACAGCTCACCATCCTCAAAACCCAACTGAGCAACACGTTGTTAGAGGCAGGAAAAGCCATCCTCCCAACGGTTGCCACCATCGTGAAGTGGATAGGTGATTTCGCCAAAGCAATCAACGACCACCCACTGCTCAAGGACACGCTCGGAGCCGGGCTGGCCGCAGCGTTCCTAGCCTCGGTCGCAATCAAAGCCAAGAGCGCATTCAAAGCCATTGGTGATTTGTTCGGACTGGGTAAAAACACGCCACAGGTAATTGCAACAAGCGCCAACACCGACGCACTGATCGCCAACACCGACGCACTGCTTGGAAAGACCGGCACCAGCCTTGTCACCGACACCGCAGCAGCCGGTAACATGGCGGAGGGAAGTTGGAAATTTGGGCCTTACCTTACAGTTGCACTTGCCGCAGCTGGTCTAATGTATGCGGGATCCCACGGAAAATCGTGGGCTCAGATGACCCCACAACAGAAACTCCAATCTCGTTCACCCAACGCAATGTTCGGGCAAACTGGATGGCAAGGCACCACAAACACGGTTGTCATCAAGCACAAGAAAGGCTAACCAATGAGCGACCAAGCGTCATGGACAGGCCCACCAGTAAATCGAATCGAGATAGAGCTCGACTCCGGTGTGATCGGAGACAACCTCCTTTCGGATCCCAAATTCATTGACGCCGTGGCAAAGGCCGTCCGCAACCAACTGCTGAAAGACGCCCGAACCATGAAAACGCTATTCGCCCAATGGGGAGGACAGGTTAAGCAATGACGCAACTCGCTTCGCTTCCAACCCTCAGCGTCCAAATTGCGTTCAACCCGAGCAACCTGCAGAGTCTGACCCAGACGTGGACTGACGTGACCGCCTACGTCCAAGACTTCACCACCAGCTCTGGGCGCCAGCACTTTCTCGATCGCATCGAGTCGTCGACGTTGTCAGCCACACTTGACAACCGCACCGGCTACTTCCTCAATGGTACGACAAATGGTACCGGTTACGTAATCCGCACTCGGCTCCCAATCAAGGTGACTGCCACCACCGGAGGCATTACCTACCCGGTCTTCTTCGGACTGCTCGAAAGCGTCGAGGAGCGAAGCCCCGACGTGCTGAACCAAGACCTCCTCGTCCGGGCAACCGACAACACCAAATACCTTTCGCTGCTCTACATGAACCGACCAGCGTTCTGGAAACAGTACGCAGTCTCAGCCAACGCTCTCTCGTGGTACCGGTGCGACGGCACCCAAGCCATGGCAGACCAAATCAACCACTACACCGGACAGGTGGCAGGTACGGTTCAGAACGTCCCGGGCGCCATCTACTACGACACCAACCAAGGCATCGACCTCACCAACGGAATCTCCGCCGGCACCAACGTCGCCTACCTGCAGCTCAGCAACCCGAAAGCCACCGGATCCCTCACGACTCAGGTGAACGGCATCGACTTCTGGTTCGTGGGAGAGCAATCGCAAAGCCAATTCATCATCGGCTCGCTCTCAATCGGTTTCCAGTTCAACGTCTCGGCTCGTGGCACGCTGGCCTACACCGACGTGAGCGGAAACGTCCAAGACACCAACATCCAAATCGCCGACGGCAACTGGCACCACATTGGAATTGTCCAATGGACGCAAACCTTGGGTGGCGCCTACCCGACATACATATACGTCGACGGCCAATACTTTTCAGCCGGAACCCGATCGCTCCCAATCGGATCAGGAACTAACGCACTGCAAATCGGCAACTACAACGCCGGACTGCTGGCGTGGCAACCAGCCAACTACTACGTCGACGAAATTGTCATCACACAAGGCGTGTCCTCACTGGCGACAATCCAAGGTGAGGTGAACCAACGCTTCGCCGCCGGGTCACTGCTTAAAAACTCAATCGCCTCCGGAGACCGCATCGCCGAAGTGCTGACCATTGCTGGGTACGGCACAATCACCGCCGGAGCCCTAAGCGTCCCAAACTACCTCGTCGACGGCGCCACGTGGTCGGCAAGCAACAACGGCACGTTCTACGTCGCCGGCTTCCAGAGCGCCGTGACCAACTCCGCAGCTCTCGACCTGATCCAACAGGTGACCGACACGGACATCGGCTCGTTCTACCAAAACCCCGACGGCACGCTGGAGTTCGACTCACAGGTGTTCGACTACACGGCAAGCAAGAATGCAATCCCAAGCGGAGCCAACGTCTGGACAGACACCGACACACAGACCGGCACCACCTTTACGTACTACCTCCCGGCTTCGCTTTCCATACTGCGAGACGACGCCGACCTCTGGACGACCGTCAAAATCACCGCACAAAACGGAACGGTGCAGACCTACGAAAACACAGCCAACGAACCGCTATACGGATACGCCACGCTGACCAAGGGCTCGACAGTCCACGTCACCAACGAGGCCGCCTACCAAACCGCTGTCTACCTTGGCAACCTCTACCAATCACCAATGCCCCGAGTGCAAACGCTCGAGCTCCGATCGGAAACAAACAACGGCGCAAACCTCGTTCAAATGCTCAACTCGTACATCAACGACGAGGTGCTGGTGATTAGAAACGAAAACGGCGCTGACACCTCTGGTAAAATTAAATTACGCATGGTGGTCGAAAGTGTCCGCCATGACTTCAAAGCAGACCCGGGCCAATGGCACACAGAGTTCACTCTCGACCCATATCCCCTGCGAGGACAGAACCAAGCGACACCGACGTACTTTATGATATTTGACGACCCCACCTACGGCAAATACGACACCACCAACGCCTACCTCTAAGGGAACCGCATGCCATACAACCCAACAGCCATCAACCCATGGACAGTCGCCCAGCAGTTCTACTCCGGCGACGGATCCACGTCGGCTCAGTACAACCAGCTCGTCAACAACCTTTCGCTGATGTACGCACGTCCGTACGCACAAGTGACAGCAACGACGGCAACCACGGTGTCCTCGGGTGGAGCGTTATTCATTCCCAGCCAAAACCCAACGACACTGTCAAACAGCCCATCATCGCTCGCCGGAACAATCACGTTCGGAGTGGTCAACACGTCATTTTACGGCTTTACGGTTCCCCTGACTGGAATGTACCGAATCACCCTTTGCATCTCACTACCATCTGAAGCAACGTCGACAACCTACGGCGGAACCATTGTCGGCTTCGGTGGAGCATCGGCCAACAACTGGTCATACGGCAGCCGAACCACCACGACTAACGCCACCGTGGCGACAACCTCGGTTCAGTCTTTCCTCGTGCCAATGTCCGCTACCGGAACCACCGGTGGCTACCCGACTCAGGTCTACTTCACAATGCTGACCACTACGGCTCAAGCTATCTCGGTCAGCACGCCACCGTCGTACATCAACGGCACGTTCGCTCAAATCGAATACTTGGGCGCTTCAATCGGAAACATCTACTAAGGAGAAGCATGACAACACCAGCACAAAACCTCGTCGCATGGGCGCACTGGTTCCAGACCAACCGGGCGCACGTCCTCTACACCGAGGGAGCACAGCGCATGGAGGCGATCGGTCAATGGCCGCTGAAGTTCCCCATCTCGTGTGACTGCTCCGGCTTCGTGACGTTGCTCTGCAACCTCGCCGGGATCCCAGACCCTAACGGTCAGCACTACAACCACACCGGCTACACCGGCACACTGCTCGCCAACCCAACTAACCACCACATCCCAGCCGACCAAGTGCAACCCGGCGACCTCGTTGTGTACGGCCCGGGAACCGGAGCCCACACGGCAATCGTCATTGAGGTGCATGGCCCCGACATCATGACCATCAGCCACGGTGATTCCAACGGCCCAAGCTACTGCTGGGTCAACCCACCGACCACGGTGCCAGACAAGGGCGTCGCAGCCGACGGACGCAAGCCACAAACGTTCCTGCGACTGAACCAAGCGCAGCTCAAGCCCTGCCGACCGGTACCGGTCGCATGATAGCCGTGAGCCTCAACACCTCTAACTTCTGGGTGCAATTCATTGCGTCCGCAGGATTTGTCGCCGGCTTCGTATTTGCCGCAGCTCGCTGGATCCACAACCTACTGACCAGATCCGTCTCAGAAAAGCTCCAAGCCGAATTGATTGAAATTAAGAAACAAACCATCCCTAACGGCGGTGGGTCACTCCGTGACGCCATCGACCGAATCGAAAAGAAACTAGACAGCCTCGAAAATGAAGTATCTCGACACCTTGGCTTCCATGAGGGTATGGAAGCAGGCCAAAAGAATTAGCCACTGGGATTTCCACCCGGCGGTCAGATCAGGAGACGACCGCACGCTAGGTGAAAAGGCGGCCGACGCCATGAGACACGGCATGGGAACGTGGACGTTCATCATCGCCATGTTCTTGACCATGCTGAGCTGGGCGTATTACAACAGCCACGTCAGCAAGCCGTTCGACCCGTTCCCATTTATCCTGATGAACCTCATGCTCTCCGGGCTCGCCGGACTGCAAGGCGCCATCCTGCTGGTGGCAGCCAAACGAGCCGACAGAATTTCGTCCGAGCTCGCCAAGTATCACCTCGAGGTAAGTGAGCACGCCAATGAGGAGCTCGCCGACCTGAAACAACTAATCCGAGACATGGCGCACGTCATGACCGAATTAGACAGCATCAAAGAAAAGCCGTAATTCCCCTATGGTAAAATAAAACCACGACCTTGCAAGGAAACAAATGTCACGCCTAACCCCCGCACAAGAGAACGCAGGCCTTAACGCCATGTTCGTTCCCACCACCACTTACTACCTCGCCCTTTTCACTTCCGACCCCGGCACGACCGGCGCAAGTGGTGAAGTGACCGGAGGCAGCTACGCACGTCAAGCCATCGCTTTCGGCTCGGCGTCGGGTGGATCACAAGCGTCAACCAACGCACAAAACTTCACGCTCATGCCCCTCGAGGCGTCCGGCGTGCCCTACTTCGGTTTGTTCACCGCAGCGTCGGGTGGAACCTACCTCGGCGGTGGCACCACCACCGGGTTGAGTGGCTCCATCCCAGCCGGCTCGACCGTGGCATTTGCGATCGGCGCAGTAACGACCTCGCTGTCCTAATGGGAACCCAGCAGGAATTCTCGGCGCAAGCCGAGGGAACCGTAATCACCCCCGACGAGCTCGAGGATGAGTAAATGGACGCCCTCAAGAACTTTGCGTATTCGCTAGTAGCAACGGCACCAAGCCCAGCCACGTCCGGAACCACACTTGTGGTGACCGCCGGACAAGGCACATACTTCCCAGCGACGCCGTTCGACGCCACCATCTGGCCTGCCGGATCACAACCAACAAACGCTAACGCCGAAATCGTGCGAGTGACCAGCGTCGCCACCGACACGTTCACCATTACCCGGGCCCAGTACGGAACTACCGCTCAGAGCATCGCTGTTGGCTACCAAATTGCACAGACCGTTGACGCCAACTTGCTTAACCAACTTGCACCACTCTCGGGCGCAACGTTCACAGGCGAAGTA
>Ga0207957_1000057_pt1 | contig 26147 bp, 28 predicted proteins | sample CryBogCBH27Jun07_FD_184603 | JGI IMG/M metagenome (GOLD analysis project Ga0207957, IMG submission 184603) | Freshwater microbial communities from Crystal Bog, Wisconsin, USA - CBH27Jun07 (SPAdes) | ecosystem: Environmental > Aquatic > Freshwater > Lake | place: Crystal Bog, Wisconsin, USA...
AATATATTAGGGCTGTTATTTAAAAACTCTTGTATATAACCACGATATTTTTCAGAAACTGGGCCATTAGATTTCCCTTTAATTTGTTCAATTTGTAATTTGGGATTGGCGTGCATCCATTTAATTATGTAAGCTTCCATTGCATCTGAATAAGATCTACCTAAAGCTTTAGCTCCTTCACCAACTTGTTCCGCAGCATTTTTAACTTCTTGAGGTATTTCATCCCAATTGTGAAGTTTTGGAATGGCTTCAATCGTAACATGAGCTCCGCCTTTAGGATCGCGCAATGTAAATATGCGAGAATCACCTCGAGCAACTTCTTCAGTATATCCCCCTACACAATGACCCATTTGCTGACCTTCGTTTTTAAGCGCTTTGTCAAGTTGTTCGTATCTTGGGTCTATGTTTGATATTTTACCCTCTGGAGAAATCCACCTACCTTCGTCATCCTGTCGCCAATTAATTGGAGGCTCTTCTGGAATTTTGAGTTCATGAATGTTGTAGCCATCACCACCTTCATGCACAATAGGAAAATCTTTTAGGCTATCTTTCGAAGCTTTAGCCATTTGCTCAGCTCGCCAATCATTAATTTTGGCGACATGCTGAACTGCTTGGGGAACAGTAATTCGGTCAAGTGCTTCGGGTTTTAAGCGAAGATGCTGGGGAATATCTGAGTATTTATTAACTGAGTTATGTAACTCATCTACTAAATGATCAAAACCTAATTCAACTGGAGCATTAGAATTTAAATCATTTATTTTAGCCATCGGGTCTTTTACAAGCAAATCCGTCATCCAAGGATGTCTATTAGCAGTAGCAGGATAATCGCCTATAAAATCTTTTATGCCTATTGGATATACTTCCTCGTCTACTTTAGCTTCCCAAGCTTTGCCCATCGGTGTTTTAGAATAACCCTCTGGAGCAAACCCTTGTCTAATTCTTTGATTTGTTATGTAATTTGGTATATAAGGGTTATCAACATTTAATGTTTTATGGTGAGTAATTCCTTGATCTGCTAGTTCTCTTAAAGGATCTGTTGGGGTAGCCAAATCATTTCTAATATATTTCTTTAATTTTGATTCCACCCAATTATTAATGGCTTGACTCATAGGTGTATTAGCTATAGAAAATTTTAATGGATCAATCACTCTATCAAGTCTATTATCTGCCCAATTACCGCCCTTTGGTTTAACCGCATAGTCATAAACTGGTATGTCTGGTAAACCCATTGGTAGTTTAATATTGCCAGTGTTTAAAACCTGTTCGTTAGCTATCTCTGCCAACATCTTAGCTGTTGGCTTTACCGCTGGAGCAAGCATAGGAATAGCTTGAGCCGCAATACCATAGGGCTCGCCAGTTTCATAGCCCTTGTTGTAAGCCATGCCTTCTGGGGTAAATAGAGAATTGGGATTTTCTGGAGGTAAGCTAGTAGCACTGGCCGCAAAACCAGTTTCTTCTGGTAATGGATTTTTGCCAGTAATAGCTTGTGTGAAAGCTTGAGGGTTTGTTATAAACCGTTGAGCTTGTTGAGGTAAATTTTGTAGGAAATTAGAAATATCATCTAACGAAGGTGTACTTACTGGTGAAGGTAAAGTACGGCTTGTTTGAATTGCCTTAGCATTCTCAAACTCAGCTGGAGCACCAGTTACAGAAACAGAAGCGCCGTCCGTTAGGGCGGCTCTCATCTTTGCTATATCGTCAGCCATGAATTAGTCCAAAGAAACTAAACCACCAGTTTTAATAGCAATCTGACCACCAGCCGCATATTCACGACCGTAGTACTGATCTAACAGTTTATTAATTGCCTCAGCCGATAGCGCTACACCAGCACCACCAATAGTTGTTAAAGGATTTTTAACTGGTAAAGATGCCGCAGTAGCTCCAGCCATTCCAATCAAATCTAGTGCACCACGACCATAGTCACCATGACGGAAACGCTTCATAGCTTCCATGCCAGTTGTACCAGCACCAAACAAACCAGCAGCTCTTAAATAAGGATCTGCCTTTTCTAAATAGGGCATTGCTTTGCTACCCATGCCACGAACAGCTTGCAGTGCACGCTCAGTTGGGGTAAGCAAACCACGAAGTTCTTCAGCAACTTCTGGAGCCATTTGGGTTGGAGGGGTTGCTGGTTTCATATTGGGTGGCAATAGGATGGAATTACCATGAATTTCACCACCAGCAAACTCACCACCGGGGCCAATCGTTTCCATCATACGCTGATTGATATCCAAGGAACGCTTGTTCATCTGTGAACCAGGGGCAGCATTACCAGCTAACTTTTGATTCCAAGTACTGTATGGCGTAGCAGGTTCAGTTGGACCAGCTTCAACAGTTACAGAAGCTTGAGGCTGTGTACTTTGAGAAGCACTCGGACCTTTAATACGATCTATAACAGCACGAGTTGCAGCTGGAGCACCTTTATAAAATCCTTTAGCTGCCAAAGCAGTTGCGCCACCTTCCCAAGATGGTGCTTCTTTTTCTTTGTTAACAAAGAAACGCTGGTGATCGTGTAGATCTTCTTGAGGTACTTCTTCGTATTGAACTTCTCCGCTCATTTTTTAACCCTCATTGGTTTACCATCTCTCCAAACAATTTCATTACCTTTAGCATCCATATCTTTAGTACCGTCTGGTGGAGTGCCGTTACGGATAGCATTTAACTTCTGATCCAAGAATAGACCCCATTTGTCTTCAACAGCTTTATATTGAGGAGATTGCTGAAAAGCAAATGGATCTGGATTCTTTGGATTAGCTCTTTGATAATCTTGCCAAGCTGATGCTAAATCTTTATATTTACCAGCAGTTGCATAAATCATATAGGCATTAACTAGGTTAACTTCCGCTGGCTTATCAATACCAACGTTTTTAGCATTTTGAGCAATCTGTGTTAGGCCTTGACCAATACGAGCACCAGTACCACCAAACTTCTCTTGGGTATAATCAATACCTAATGAGTTAGCGTGACCTTGGGTTTCTTGACGGCGGTTAATAGTATCTTGACCGCTGACTTTTTCTTTTACGCCTTCCAAAGCTTGCTCAATAGGTTTACCAGCGTAAGGAATAGCTCCAGCACCCTCTAACAAATAAGCATATGGGCCAGTCTGTTGTTTGTAAGCAAACTCGTCTGGATGCTTAGAAGCATGATCAATAATAGCATTAGCACGACGCTGAATCTCATCAAAGCTTGATGCCATTGAACTAATCTTACCAACAAACTGACCAGCTTCTTCACGCTCTTTTTCTTTGGATTTGAGCTCAGCTTGGTTTTGTTGCTCTTGTTGCTGAAGAGCACTTTGCTGGGCTTGTTTTTGGAACGCTGGATCCATAGAATAATCAATCGATGGGGCTGGGGAAACACTCACTCTTCCTTGTGTTGGGGGAGCGGCTTCTGCACTACCCATGATGGCACTTAGTGCAGTATCTAAAGGGCTACCTTGCATACCAGAACCTGGCATAACGGGAGCTTCTGCTGTATCACCACCAACAGCCATTTGACGAATTGCACCACCATTAGCTTTAGCTTGAACTGGCTGAATTTTAGGTTCACGCAAAACACCTTTGAGCTGTGGAGGAACAATTCCTCTTTCTTGCCAGTTTTGTAAATCCACTTTAGGAATTTTAACTGAGAAGTTTTTGTAGTTACCGTTCATATCGGTACCACTAACTACAGCATCAACGGTATCATAACGACCCCAGTTAGCTGCACTTTCAGCTTGGGCACGACTATGGATATCAGAAATTGCCTTAAATGCCGCGTTAAAACCAGAGATATCTGCTTGATCAGAATAGTTCTTTAATGTCTGATATTCGTAAACAGATAATGGAACACCTTTGAAGTTGTAACCACTAAATGCATTAGGATCTTGCTGTCCGCCTTGTTGAGGTGCTTGACCCTGCCCCATAGGTATTTGTTGACCTTGCATAGTAGGAGCGTTGGTTTGCAAACCACCACGAATTCCGCCTAACTGTTGGCGTAACATATCCACATTAGCAAGACCTAACCCAATGTTTTGGATTTCTTGTTGCTCTTGTTGTTTTTGCTCAGCACGCTGACGAAGTGCTTCAGATGGGTTATTGCGAGCACGAGCAACCATGTCATCCAAAGCACTTTGAAAACCATGCCATGGGCTGGTTAACTCGTCAACACGAGCTTGCATCTTTTGCAAGATATCAGATGTGCCTGGGCCAGCAGCTAATACCTCAGCTGTGCGTTCAGCCGCCGATTTTGGTTTTGCTGGAATTGCGTCTAATCCGCTTTGTGGAGTTTCATTTGCCATATATTATTCCTTAAACAACACCACAAGAATACGCACAACCACCATTTGCAATTCCTTGTAAACCAGTGCATTGTGGAGTATTTACATAACCTTGTGAGTTTTGCACAAAACAAAATAAAGGTTGAGATGGAGTCTGACCAATAACGCAACTGGTAATATTTTTAGCCCCACCGCCACCAAATAAAGAGCAATACAAACCACGCAATGTGCCTGGACCAGTTCCACCCACAGCAGATGCCAGTTTACATAATACCGCTGGAGTACTAGCTAAAGTACTAATAGAACTTAATGGAGATAACTGGCACTGAGTTGTACAAGTCTTGGGCGCGTTAATTGCGTTTACAATACTGCTGTAGTTTGAAGCTGGTAAAAATGGTGCGTTTAATTGTGCTGTACCAGTATTTAAATTAGCGGCAACACATTGCGCTCCAACATTACCTAAAGCACCGCCAGCAGTTGCACCAGCGGCTTGATTTTGTAATGCTGCTTGCATTTGTTGTGCTGCTAAAGTATCAAACGCATTAGTCTTAGCAGTATTAAGTGCAGTTTGGCTACGCAAACTACCGAAGTTACCAGAACCAATGTTACAGGCTTGAACTGGAGCAAGGGTCTGTGGTAACAACTGACACAATTGTTGGCGTTGAGCCGCAAACAAACCGCCTAATGGTGTGTTAGTATTAGGGGTTGTAATACCTTGTGCACTAGTAGTAAAAGGATCTGCAGCACCTTTAGCAATTGCCCCCAAAGCACAAGCAGCCATTGAAAATGGATTAGCTGGAGCATTAAGAGTATTTACTGCATTTTGTGCAGTAGTTTGTCCAATACCAGTGGGTGCACCAGCAAGTGCTTTACCAGCTGTATTAACTAAATTTTGTTGAGCAGTTGTATACCAATTGGGTAAAGTCGTTTGAGTGACTTTTGAGCCCGACAGTAGGCTATTTAACCCAGAGGAGCATGTTGTTGCCATTATTTTTTCACCTTCTTTTTAGCTTCTAATAGATAACCCAAAGCACCTTTTGAGTCTGGGGGTAAATGATTTGCATCTGCACGACGCTTATGTTGACGAATGGTTTTTAAGAATTCATCCAATACTTTGGCACCACTGTCATTATCGCCGTTACCTAACGACGATACTACATCAGCGGGAATAACAAATTCCCCGTTAGCTAACATTGCTGGAATGGAATCCGATGTACCATCACCAGCACCTTTAACATAAGTATTTTTTAAACCACCTTCGCTATAAAACTCTGGATGGTGTTCATGAACTTCACCACCTTTTTTATAAAGATGAGCAGAAGAACCATGAGTTAAATTAATTCCCATTTGTTTCATAGAAATAGGATTAGGATTACCATGCATAGTACCTGGGCCTTTAACTGGCTCGCATACTCCGCTACCTTCACTATAATGAGGCACCATTTGTCCGCCAGTGTTTGCATTTTGAATTTCTTGCAAAGACAGTGGATTATAAGCCATGCTTAATGCAGTTTGCGTTGGCTCAGTAACAGTTTCGTTTGCGGGAACTAATGACCCCAAAGCACCTAAAGGTGTTGGTGTACCTTTCATAGTTCCAGCGGTTAATGGAGTAATTCCAGTTGATGCAACTGGTGTAGTTGCACTTAAAGGGGAAATAGTTCCAGTAGACGCTCCAGTTGAAGCAACTTTTGCACCTGTGGCAGTAGTAGTTGGTGAGCCAGAAAAAATGTTTTTCAACATATTAGCTGCTTTTCTAGCATCATTAACACACTTTAATCCGATGCAAGAACCAGTTCCAGCAGAGATACCGCATAAGCCAACAGAACTTGCTTGAATAGGAACACCAAAAGCATTGGTTGCTGGCAAACCATTAGCACCAAGTTCATATGAAATTCCAGGTAATCCTTGCCCCGGCAAACCAGTTCCTAAAACTGCACCACTTGATAGCTGACCAGACATTCCTACACTAGTTCCAGAAACTGAACCAGCAGAAGGCAACGCTGGGTTTAATGAACCAACAGTTCCAGATGGAGCACCAGTTGCAGCACCAGTAGAGGATACTGAGCTACCAGTAGGTGTTGTAGTACCAACATCGGGTTGGTTTAACACAGAGCAGGCGCCGGGTGTTGATGTAGTCGATGGAGCAGTTAATCCAGTATTTGGATCAGCGTTTGGTAATGCTGAAGTAGAGGTATCAATTGATGCTATAGTATCACCACCAGCGGTAGTATAAGTTGTTGCACCACTGGCATCTGTAAGGGCCGTAGAGCCATCAGAAAAAGTGGTTAGTACCGAACCATCTTCCATAGCAACACTGCTTTCTACAGCAAGATCTGATGCCAATGCACCCGATGCTGCACCGGCGGTTAATACTGTAGCCGCCAAAGCACCAACTGTTGCCCAACCGCCAGGAATAGCACTACGAACAGCACAATCAAGTGTTGCTCCAGCTTGACCAATAGTTTGAGCAACAGAACAAATAGCACAACTTACAGCATTTACAGCATTACATACAAAACAAGATACGGTATTGCTAACACAACTAAAAAAACAACAACCGCCACCACCTCCGCTACAGCCATGCAATGTCATGGCACGTGCAAAAGGAACCGGTCTACCAGTAACTCTGGCGCCAGTGGGTTGAAATGCTCTAGCTGGTAAAGAAGGGTGACATTTACATTTTAATCTCATACTAAAGCCATCCAAGTATAATGTGGTTTATCCGATGGTTTAACATCTACGCCAGCTTTTTTTAAAAATTGAACAATACTTTTATTATTTGCAGGACCATAAACCGCATGTAAATGAGAATTTCTAATATGTTTAACAAATTCTCTTAAAGATTGCATTAACTGTAAAGGTGAATCTTGAGAAAATAAATGAAGTTCAGCATCATTATTACCAATGTGATGAACAAATAACACTGAGTTGTTTGTATGCAAAATAAGCCCGTGACCATTACTAACATCTTTTTTCATGGCTTTTAAAACTTTTTTTGGATCTGTTCCGTTTTTTACTGCTTGGGCAGTAACAATTTGTGTTGGGGTCATGGTTTGCATACTTGGGTTGCGTCGTAATTAGTTAGTTCCATATCGGGTTTAATAATAGCTGTGGAAGTTTCTTTATCAATTTCCATCAAGCCATAACAACACACATTCCAATTTTCTGCGGTTTCGTCTTTTTCACTAAAAGATGGTACATGCAATTGAAAATGCTTAAACAAATATTCTTGACCGTCTTCAAATACACGCCAGACATGCTCTTTAGTTCCACGTCCAGCAGTGCCTCTACTTTGGTTAAAACGAATCAGATACTTTTTCATATGATGATCGGGCCTTTCTTATTGCAAATTGGCTTCGATACATTACGAACATTAATGTTAAAATGAATAAAATTCACTGGATCATTGGAACCATTACGAGTAAAAGAATGGGGTAGCCAAGCATTAGTAAAATAAAAACTACCAGCTTTAGGCTCAAACACCAGTGAATCAGTTGCTTCTGTTGGTTTACTATTATCTGCTTCTGGCATACCAACTTGTTTTTTGCCAGATCTGGGATCATGGAATACTACTCTAGATCCACGCTCTGGAACATCTAAAAAGTAAAATCCAACAATCTGTGTTCCATCATTATGGATATGCTCTTCCATGTTGGAGTACTTATAATGTGACTGACCCCACATAGAATGGAAGTAAGTCTCTTTATGATCCATGGCATACCCTTGAGCATTTAGAATATTCCATGCCGTACCAACAGTAAAATCACAGAAGTCTTTAAGCGTTGGCTCTTGTACTAAGTTACCAGTCATAATAACTGGATAGATATCCGCTACTTCTTTTTTACGAGGCTCTATATGAGCGTTAAACACATTACGAACAGCTTGTAAATATTCGGGCTTGTCAATATAATGCACTGCCGAAGAAAAATAATAAGATGTTTGTAATGTGTCCATGGTATCAAAAAATAATTAAGGGTACTTCAAGCTTAGCACATTTATGCTAAATTGTCAATATGCTGGACCGTTAATTATTTGTGTAAAGTCTTTTGCCCAAGCTTGCCATTCATCATAAGTATCTGGGCTTGGTACTGGATAAGAACCAAACATTTCCATCTGCGATATGTTTTTAGCTGCAGCTTGCCAATTTTCTTCTGGGGCAAACATGACATTTTGTTGACCATAGTAAATAATCATGTTTGCATTCCAGTCTTCCCAGCTCATCAACTCTGGAACACAAGGAAAAAACTGTTGTACCGATACCCGCTTGGTCATGGACGCTCGTCACCATATTCAGCAGTAATTACCAGTTTACCCATTTCATAATTGCCGTCAAGAGTATTTGACTCAAACTTTAATTGAATCAAACGGTGCTCAACACGAAGGTCAATTTTACCAGTATCTGGATTAAAGAAATATGGACCAGAGTCTTGTTCATCCTCTTGCATAGCTCCACTGGCAAATTTACGACCTAAAATGGTCATGGACATTTCACCAGATTGCAAGAAGTTTGGTTCTATACGACGAATATGCATACGACGATTAACACCAACCAGTGAATTGGCACCAGGTGATCCAGAAATCCAACTAATGTCACTGGTAGTAATGCTAGAATAAATTGCTGTTTCACCATTTAGAGCAATTTGGTTTTGACCGTATTCGTGTTGCCACAAATTAAATCCGCCAGTAACATAATACACCGGCTCACCAATAACAACCGTTGGTGAAAAGTTAGTTGAGCAAGTAATTAATGTAACACCAGGTGGTTTAACCGTGGTGTTATAAATATTTTTACTAGAAGTAATTGTATATGTTGGGGCTTCTGAGTTTTGCGAAAAAGTCAAGCTATCGCCGGGACTAAATGTGGCAGTTTGATCGCCAGCTAAATAAATCTGATTGGCATTAGCAACTGGCAAACTAGCTGGATGCTGAATGGTAATTTGTGGAGTACCATAAATAGGGTTGTAATTCCAATCAATCCAAATAGGGTTGGGGAATAACTCAGTGGTATATCCACAAGAACGTTGCGCCCCTACTGCTTGACCAGCATCATACCAAATCTTATCTTTGGTATTATAAATAATAGCATCAGTACATTCTGTAGCGGTGCCACGGGGATAAAAGAACCAAATCTCATTGTAACGGGGAACTTTAGTTGCCCATACTTTTTGACGCTGTTCATAGTTAATGTTATCAAATAGGTAGTTTACATTCTTATCATTTGGCACTACCACTACGTTACCGTTGTATGCATAGAAACGGTCGATACCCATCCACCAATAAACCCCGTCCATCTCAACTATAGCATTAGATGACATAATTGAGATTTGGCTAGAAATAATATCATAATTCCAATAAGTCGATGGTACAGTTGATGCACCAGAACCAGCAGAATTAAATGAAACACGAATTAAACTATCAGTTGCCCAAAATAATCCAGATGGTGAATTAGTACCACCACGCATTGGCATACCTTTTACAATCTTAGATGCCGATACGTTTACTTGGTTGGCTAATGGGCCATTCCAATCGTAAAAGTTTTGATTGGTGTATGTTCCATTGACATTATTGTTGGCAATAAATCCATGTGATCCATATACAAAAATAAACGGATACAATACACAAACACCACCATCTACGCTAATTGGCTTGTATGTTGGATTTTGTCCTTGACTATCTGACAATCCAGTAAATGACCAGCTGTAGTTAGCACCAGGAGTAATATTACCAACTAATACTTGACTTGGCACACCGTTATCAATGTTAACTAAGTTTTTACCAGGGTGTGCAAATACGGATAACTGACCGCCTTGTGGGCTAAACTGGGTATCAAATTGCCAGTCGTTTGTAAACGGACCATAAGATTCATCTGGTGTAAATACTGCACTGGTAGTTAAGTATGCAGTATTAATTGTATTTGAAAGACTGCCACCAGATACTGTTACTGTTGTAGCATTTGCGTTTGCAGAATACCGTGAACTAGTGATGGTAAATGTAGTTGCATTACTGGTTTGCTGAAATATAACAGTATTTCCAGCTGAAAATGATGTAGCATTACTAGTCCCAGAAATAGTAAATGCAGTAGCGTTTACATAGGTAACATTAGCAAATGCTGTGCCAGGTAAAATGGTAACTGGGAACGGGCCACTACCCGTTGCAAAAGTTGTACCAGTGGTAAAGACATCTAACTCTTTATAGTTACCAGCAAAAATATAGTTAACACCGTTATATGGTTGTGATACCATACCACGATAAATGCCAACTAAACTAGTAAAGATTGAGCGATAGCCCCCCATCTTTTTAGGCACGCCACGCTGAAAACGACACCATACACCATCGGTGTACTCATCGGTTTCAAAATAAGTACCATCACGCTTAATACCCGGCGGAACTGCTAGTGTATAAATCCGAGTAAATTGCGAGGTATCTTGCTGAACATTATCAGCTGCCATTTAGAATGTCCCGCCGCCAATTGATTTTGCATTTAACGACGCAAGCACATTAACCGCTGGAGTCGATGGATTAGAACCATCCATATTAACAATTTCGGTTCCATTTGCAGTTAAACCTAAAACACCTGTACCTACTAAATACATACCACTTGTTACATCATTGTTAAATGAATATGCTGGCAATGATGCTGAACCATTAGCAGCATAAAATAAGCCGGTTGCTGATGATGTTAATACATATAAATTAGTACCATCACTTAGTACTGTAGAAATATTACCAGCGGACAATACCAAAGGTGTCTGACTACTTCCTTGACATTGGAAAGTAATGTTATAGCCAGTTTGGTTTGTGTTATTAACCAGAATATAAATCTGGGTAATGGCCGGTAATGTTACTGCTAAACTTTGTGTGCGTGTACCAGATTGCGCAATATAAGTCTGAATAATCGGTGCATAAGATACTAAACTAAACGTATTGCCAACTATGGTATCAACATCGTAAGTTGCTGAGTTAAAAGTAACAGCTGACGGGGCCACCCAACCAACAGTAATGAACCCGCCACTAATAGAATCGTAAAAAATAAAACCAGAATCACCCGGATTGGCAACAATTTCGCTATTGCCGTTAATTAAATTTGGCGTCGTAGCATAGATGTTTAATGAACCAGATCCGCTATTTCTAAAACCAATCCACCAACCAGCTGATAAATTTTGTACTGGAGGGAGTGTAAATGTACCACCACCAGCTCCCCAGTTAAAAGTAGCGCCACGGCTTGCATCGGTAATATTGGGAGAAGATGTTACATCGACTACGTTTTCAGTTACGGCCAATTTACCGTTAGAAGTAGTTAAGCCAGCTCCTGCTAAAGTAGCCGCATCTGCATAAGATGTACCAGCCGCAAATGTGACGTTATTCCAAACACCACCGGCAGTTGTATTATTAGTAAGATAAAAATACTTACTAATGCCCATTGGTACGCTAACGGAGTTTGCGCCCGTATAGTCTTTAATCGTAAAAGTATTTGAGCCAAGGTTGCGGAACAAAATATCCGCGCCAACCGTGCCTTGATCTGCTTCTGGTAAAGTAATGATAGCAGCATTGGCGTTAGCACTAGTACAAACGCAATCGATAATACGAGCAGCAGGTATCTCACCAACTCCTTGATTAACAATAGATGGCCAATAGAGTGGTGTGGGAGAACTGAAAGAAAGTGCATAATAGGATACATCCGTTGGGGTAACAACAGTCCCAGTGAATGGGCTCACAAAAACGGGAGTTGGCATTATTTTTCTAACCTTTTAAATGTGTAGCCTTTGTGGCTTTTATGGCGAATCCAATATACACAAACTGACATATTAAGGTTCCTGAACCGAAGTGTTGCGATCCACACGACGAGAGTTGTCTTCTTTTTTGAGTGCGTTAAGTGCATCAGTGTAATATTGTTTCCAAACTGGCAACTTATCCAAAGCTTTTAAATAACCTTGGGCTTGTAACAAAGCACCATAAAGCATTGCTTGTGGAGCAATTTGAGTCCACAAGTTCTGTTGGTTATTAGCATCCAATGGCTGAATTTCAGCAAAGTAAATAATTTCCACTGGATAAGTGGTGTCTGGTTTTGGGGCAAAATTCCAGTTGCTATAATCGTAGTCGGCATAATATAAAGGCTGACCATTACTAGACTCAGCCAAATACTGCGATACATAATCTTGGCTACGCAACAAAATAGGCTCACCATTAATTTTCATAGAAACCGTTTTACGCCAACGAGCTGGTTTATTTAAAATGGTTTGGTTAGTAGCTAAGCTGGTTTCTACAACAATTAATTGCAAATAGGTTTTTAATTCGGCAGCAATTGATGACTCTGCCAAAGCGATGAGGTTAGGGATCTGTGCAATAAAGTCAGCATCATCCCGCTCCATATATTGTTGGATATTGAGCACCAGCGAATCGTAGGTCATGATTACGCTCATTTTAAAACCTCATAGCCATATTTTTTGGCATTTCTATAGATCCTATTTGCAAGGGTTGCGTGTTTTAATCCTAAAAAATTGGCCAGTGCGGTAAAACTGTCATAAACAATACCGTTGTATTTAACTTTTACTTTTTTACGTTCAGAAGCAAGTTTTTTTTCTTTATCGGATACTTTACGTCCGAACATCCAAGGAGTTTTTCTTGACTTATTTTTAAGAGGACTAACGTAATTATCTCCGCGATATTGTGACACAGGCGGTTTTGCACCACCTTCAGCAATGTTCCACCCAATTTGTTTGGCTGGTCTAATTTTTGTTTCTAAATCGTAACAATATGTTTCTTCCCCAATTAAAACAACTTCTTTAATAAGGTTGTCCCAACCATATTTTTTAATCGCTGCTTTAAGATGTTGATTATCAGAATATTTGCTATGCCTAAACCACCTAGCTTCGATGTTTTTAGAAACACCAATATACCCCTGACTAAACATGTCAGTATGGTCTTTATGGTGGATCCAATACAAAGAAGTGTTCATCTGGTGTAGTATGACACGTTGGGTTGGAAATAAATTGGTGACTTATCACGATCTTCTTCACTAGCTTGCAAGAATGCTTTTTCGGCTTGCAACTCCAAATACTGAATGCGTGGCATATCTACTTGAGGTAATTGTAATGCCAAGCTATGAGACAATTGCTTTTGTACACAATTGAGCCAACGATCTGGCACATAAATTTGGTTAGTTAGTGAACCTACATCTTGCATCTGTACTTCCACAACTAATTGGAACATTTGGAAGTCATTGTTTGGTACTGGCCACAAATACATTGATGGCTCAATCGTACGATCAAACCAGTATTGCAGTGAACGAACTGATGGAAATTGCTTATTAGGTAAATTCCAGTAGTCATCACGATTTAAGCGAGCTAATGGAATAACTTGTTGGCTAGTTGAAAATACAATCTGACGAATGGAGAATGTAGGAGCTACAGTCTCACGCAAACGGTAATACAGATAAGGAGGGGTGGTGCTGATGTTATAGTACTGCCATTGCTTATCAGTCATGGTAACTGATGGGAATTGCTGAACAGTTGTCCAGTGAATGCCATCGTTAGATACTTCGTAAGCAAAGTTATAGGTTACCGTTTCACCAGCGGGTGCGTAAGCATTAAAGCCAACATAAAAAACAGGGTTAGAACCTTGATATTGCAAACCGAAATAGTTTTCACTAACGGTTGAAGTGGATACCAAATTAATGTTTTGAGCAAACACTGCTGGCGATTCTGGATTATCCGCTGGCAAATACTCTGCCGCTGTAGAATTGATAATATAAACCCAGTTTGCTTCACGCACATCAATCGTGGTTTTTGGTAAAACTAATTGCTGTTGTGCTGTTAAAGCACCGTACAATTGGTTTTCCAATAACCACAGATTAACGCCACGATTAGACAAATTTTGCAAGTTGTAAAACAAGGCTTGCTTAGCTGTACCAATTAACTCAGGTGTCATCTCCTCTGCCGTTTTACCAGCATCACGAAATGCATATGAGATTAATTGGTCAACATTGATTTGTGTTTGACCAGTGGTTCCACTATAAGCCAAAATTATCTCCCGCGGCCAGAGACACGCTTAGGTAAGGATTTTAATTTAACGCCCTTATCGGCTTTGTTAAACTCTTTAGCTACTTTAGTTGGCACACCAACCTTTTTTGCAAACTTAGAATTGTGTGCCGCAGCAGCCATCAAGTGTTCTTGCGATTGTGATTTGCTTGGCATATTAGCAAACTTTCTTGCCAGCTTTATATTTGTTTGGCATTTCTTTAGCACCAGATGGGGCATCAGCAGATTTACCAGATTCTTTGCTTTTAATATATGGGTCTTTGTGACCAGCTGGTTTGCTCTTTTCTTTTTCTACATCAGAGCCACGCAATGCTGGCTTTTCGCTTGCTTTGGAAGGAGCATCGGCTTTACCTGGTTTGATGTCTTTGGCTTTTTCAATGCTATCTAAATCGCCAGATTTTTTCTTAGCGCCATAAACACCAATTGCACCACCTTCTTTATACTTACGAACGGTTCCGCAATCTTTCTTAGAACGACCACCTTTTTTGAGTTTGATTTCAGTTGGCTCTTTGTCGTGCTCAGCTTCGTCATGTTGCTTAAATGCTTTTTTGATGAGCTTCTTATCTTGCTCCATGTCGCCCTTATCGGCTTTACCGCCTTCTTTATAAGAGCCACCACCACACATCGCTTTAACTTGCTTGCCTTCTTTGAAGCATTGCATTTTGGGTAATGATTTAAATCCGTCCATGATATATCCTCGAGGTTAATTGAATTGGGGAGTGATCAGCTCCTAATACTACTTATGCAAAAATAGGGCAAAAAATGCCCTAAATTGCAGTTAAAAACAGTTCTCTTTCTTTTTGCCGGCGGGTCTTTAAAATGGGGGGATTACTCCAATTTAAAAAGGCATTACCAGCTGCCATATAGTCTAGATTGTTAATATGGTGTACTACTTCGGAACGTTTAAAATTATCTGCCCCAATATTGAAGCATAGGCTGTATAGGGCATCATATTGGTGCTGGTTAAGGGGAGCCCTTACCGAATTCATTACGGCCTCGTCACACCACTTTAAATCGCTTTTAAACAGGTCTTCTACTTGCTGATCTGTTAAGGTGGCGTGCAATAGGTATTGCTCATCGGATTTGATGAGGTGACCCACCCCTATTGTCCAAAGCCCTTTTGAGTCTTGATATGCCTGATTGCGCTTACCCTCAAAATGGGTAATAAAGTCAAATGTTGATTTAGTGATAGCCACGATTTGTTGTTCCACATTTTGCATTATTGGGGTATTTTGAAGCACCCAAATAAGTGTGCACAACCAAATAGCTAAAAATAGCCTTTTATTCATACAGCTCCTTTTTTAAGGGGATTACTTGGCGTTTTCGAACGCTTGAAGTTCTCTAAGCTGCTGAGCTACTTTGAGGTATTTGGAGTTGTTTTCAGCTGCGACGCTGAGGATGGTAGCAAGGTCAAGGGAGGTGGAGGCACCATCAAGGCTGCTGGGGGCTGAGGCTTGACCAGTTGCACTTGCGTTGTACAACCTAACATAAGCATTAGGAATAGCACAAGTACCGTTGTTATTAAAACGTACCGTACTAGAAATTTGTTGCTGAAGACTGGCATTGACATAACCCAGTTGTTCAACTTGCTTAACGTAATCTGCAACCAGACGGTCGCCTTGTTGTTGTATATCATTTACTTTTTGCTCCGCTTCTAAATTGGACTTTTCTATTTTAGCAATATAGTAGTCCGATGTCCAGCTATATGCTCCATATCCAGCAATTATGCTAGATGCGCCAGCCACAATGAGGTAGATGTAAATACCACCAGCTAGGCTGGTGAGGTTAGTTAGGAGGGTTTTCCACATGAGGTTCGGTGTCCTTCTTGAGCATTACAGCGGCGCCATGGGCACCAGCGATAATACCAACGGCTTCAGCAAAGTCTTTAAGGGCTGGTGCATTGTTTTCAACCATTTCATAACCAGCACCAAACATGACAGCAAGGAGTGAGAGCATCCAAGACCAACGGCCGATGTCGTGGGTTTTGTTGTCCTCGCCTGTGAGCAAATCATTAAAGATTTTGCTGACTCGTTTCATTTGTTCAGAAAGCCTTGGAACAAATTGGCCAGAATGGCACCTAAGAGAGCCGCAGCGCCGCCGATGCCGAGCAGCAGTCTCCAACCACCATGAGCCTCAGCTAAGGTCTTCTGGATGGCTTGGATGCACTCTTTAATCTCTTTCATCTCCTGAATCATCTTGTCCATGTCGGCTTGTAGGTGCTCAATATCATTAGCATGGGTGGCAAGCTCCCTTGCCGTAGTGATTGGGTCCATCTCATTCATGGTTTTTATTTACCTTGCAGTTTACGAGCCTGTTCTCTAGCAAAACGAATAACCGGAGGCACATTGGCATCATCTTCAACAGCGGGGGCTGGAGTTGGGGTTGGCTGGACTACTACGGGTGCTGGCTCGGGTGTTGGAGCAGGAGCCGCCTCAGTGGCTTTGAGCACATCTAACTCGGCTTGGATGGATGCAAGGAGGTTTTCAGTAAGGGACATGAGGGTTTCCTATTAAGCTGCTGTTTGTGTTGCCCAAGGAAGCGGTGTATTTTGTGGGCTTACTGGTGGGTTGATTTGTGAAGCAATCTGTCCGTCAATATTGGCATAGTAATTTGCTTGATTATCAGTAGCTTCATTAATCCAGCCTAATACAATAGCTTCGGTTAAGTTAGCGTAAGGAATAAAGCCTAATTCTTTGGCTTCTTGGGCAAACTGAATGTTGCCGTCAATAGAGGCAGTATGGGTGCCGTCTGTGCCAGATACAGTAAAGAGTACATTAACCACATAATCAGGGTCGGGTGTGCTAACTGTGTACATCGAGTTGATGTTCGTTGTGTATGTTGTTGCCATTTTTATGCTCCTAATTTAGCTTTGAGTGCCGCAATTTCGGCTGCTTGGGTTGTTACTAAGGTGTTGAGTTCTTGGATTGCTGCTGTAAGCGTTGCAACAATGAATGAAGTGTCAATACCTTGTGCATTAATTGAACCATCTTCATTTACAGCATCTTTTTCACCAACAACGGCTTCAGGGATTATTTCTTGCAATTCATGAGCAATAAAACCTTGAGAATTTTTGCCAGTTTGTTTCCATGTATAAGTTACTGGCTTTAATTTTGCAACAGTATCTAATGCACCTGTCATTGGTGCTACATTTTCTTTTAAACGATAATCTGACGATGTAGAGTATGTAGTAGAAGTTCCATCACCTGATTGAATATAACCAGTTTGTGTTCCACCTGCTCCAGCAACAAAAGCAATATATCGATATACGCCACCATTGCTAATGCCAATATTTCTTTGAGTAAATGATGTAGCTGATGTTTGTTGGAATACTACTTTATCTCCATAAGTTGTTGATGTTCCAACATAATAATTTCCACTATTGTCATACCATCCCCTAGGATTACCATCACCATCAGATAACACAATGTAGTTATTAGATGTACGGATGTCTAGACCGCCTTGATTGCCTGAATAGTTGCCAAGAATAGAGTTTTTAGAACCAGTAGTAATTGCATCGCCAGCATTATTTGAACCGCTATTTGCGCCAACAATAGTATTTCCTGTGCCAGTTGTTATTCCACTACCAGCGCCTGTTCCAAATAAAGCATTATTTGTTCCGCTAGTTATAGCATAACCAGCCCTATAACCATAAGCAGCATTATAATTTCCAGTTGTATTATATAAAGCTTGATAACCATAGGCAGTAATAGCCGTTCCAGTCGTATTACTATAACCAGCTTGATAACCTACTGCTGTGTTATTAGAAGCGGTGGTGTTAGACTTTAAAGAGCCTGTTCCAACAGCCACATTATATGAACCTGTGGTGTTGCTATACATAGCTGGCAAAATTGAAGAACCAGCATCATATCCACCGATTGCTGTATTTGATTGACCTGTTGTATTTGCAGTAAGAACATTATCACCAACTGCTGTAATACCAGTTCCTGTTGTGTTTGCAGAAGCCGCTTCTCTGCCCAAGCCTGTATTTCTTGCTCCTGTGTTTGTAGCTAATGCTCTATAACCAAAAGCTGAACTTCCATCTGCTGTGGTAGTGCTATATAGAGCTTGATAACCTACTGCTGTGTTATTAGATGCGGTGGTGTTTTTAGCCAATGCTCCGTTACCCAACGCAATATTATTTGAACCAGTGGTATTTGATTGACCAGCAGAATAAGCACCACCATCAAACCCACCAACAAAAATGTTATATGCGCCAGTTGTGTTTGAAATGCCAGCATAATAACCAATACCAATATTGTCAGATGCCGTATTAGCATAAAGGGCTTGATAACCAATAGCTACAATTCTTGCTCCTGTGGCATTAGTATATGCAGCCTGATAACCTACTGCTGTGTTATTAGATGCGGTAACTACTGCTAAAGCCCCTGAACCTACTGCTGTATTATTACTTCCGTTTGTTCCTGCTGTAAAGTTACCTGAACCAACACCTGTATTGTTAGAACCAGCAATAGCAAAAATACCGTTTTGATATCCTAAATAGGTATTGTTTGTTCCTGTGGTATTTGAATAACCAGCTTGATATCCCAAAGTGGTTAAAGATGAGCCAGTCGTATTACTATACCCAGCTTGATAACCTACTGCTGTATTATTAGATGCTGTGGTGTTTGATGTTAGAGCTGAATCGCCCATTGCAACATTATAACTACCAGTTGTATTTGCGGCTAAAGCGTTAACACCAACAGAATTATTATTTGAGCCTGTTGTATTATTATTTAATGCTCCAACTCCAACAGCGGTAATTTGACCTGTTGTGTTTTTATATCCAGCTTGATAACCAATAGCGGTGCTGTAATTTCCTGTTGTATTTGCATTAAGCGCATACATTCCTATACCAGTATTTGATGTGCCAGTAGTATTTGCATATAGTGATTGATAACCTACTGCTGTGTTATTAGATGCGGTGGTGTTTGAATAGAGAGCTTGTGCGCCAAATGCAGTATTATAGTTACCGCTAGTATTGTTACCTAAAGTATAAGGAGCGCCAAAAGCAGAATTTGAACTGCCTGTTGTATTAAAATACATTACTCCAGTACCAAAAGCACTGTTGTTGCTGCCTGTTGTATTAGCATTCAATGCTCCATTTCCAACTGCGGAATTGCTAGAACCAGAGGTGTTTCCATTTAGCGCAGACTGACCTATTGCTGTGTTTTGCGTTCCAGTTGTATTTGCGGTAAAAGCATATGTACCAAAAACAGCATTTGTAAATGAAGCTCCTGCACCCTTACCAACAGTAAGACCTGATATAGAAGCATCATTAGCTAAAGTTAAGCTAGTGCCATTAAAGGTCATGTTGGCAGAACCAGCCAATGACCCGCTTGAGTTGTACTGGACTTGGGTGTTAGAGCCACCAGCTACACCAGCACCGCCTTTACCAGCGATGATCTGCACAACACCGGCGTTGTCTTTATAGTACAACTTGCCGTCGGTAATGTTGATCGCCAACTCACCATTGACGAGGTTAGCGGCCAACGGCGCTGTAGCCGCTGTGGTGCTGTAGTATAACGAAATTGGTGTGTAGCCTGTAGCTGCCATTTTTATTCCTTATTAAGGTATGCTAATACTTCTATTGGTTTTACAAACCGGTCATTTTTGTGTTCGGTGGATTCCCACCATAAAAATTGATTTTCTGTTAAATATGACCGGTCTTTTAACAGATTAATGTTTTCTGGATGTCCAAATATTAGTGGATCAGATGGGCCCCATAACACAATGCCCGAAACACCTTCATCCCATGCAAGATGTTGGAAAAAACTATCTACACCAATCCATGTTTTGCATTGCCATAACAGTTCTCGCAATGCTGCAATTGGCAAGTTGGTTCTAAAATCAGGTACTAATTGCTTTTCGCCTTCTACACCAACTTGAACAACATGCATACTTTTTTGCAATTCGTATACAAGTTGTTCCCAATATGGATAGTTTTTTGGGTTTTCTTTACCTGTTCGCAGTTTTTGGGCGTACGGCGCGATGATAATCACAGATACAACTTCCTATATGCGTCTTCTAAACTGCCCTTCCAATTCCACTGCGCCATCTTTTTATAAATGTTCCAGCAATCAATATCACCAAACATCTTTTGTGCCATCTCAATTGAATAGCCGGGTACTACTTCAGGATAGCATGTAAAAACAAGGGGATTGCGAACACTAGGCAAAACGTGGCTAAAGACAATATGGTCCCCAAGACCAGAATTAAGCACCACAATAGTGTTGTCTTTGTGCTTGAGGATATTTTTAAATATTTGCTCATCATGCTCAAACATCTCCATTTTAGAACCATCACGAATACCGCCTTGTGGGTTCTTTAAATGCCATGTTACTGCGTTCGGTACTGCTAATAATTTGTAGCCTTTGTGATGCAGACTCCAGCTGAACAGCGTTTCTTCACGATGGGCAACTCGAGAAAGTCCCAAGTTATAATCGCAAACGCCAGCTCTATAAATAAAACTGCAATACAAATGCTCAACTTCTTTAACATCTTTTATTAGCCCCCACTGAATGTTAGGCTCGTTTTCAATGTTGACAATTAGTCCAGTTGCTTTTAAATACTCTGGCATATGGGGTGGGTTTAATACTGAACCGCCAACTGCACCAACATCGTCACTAATATGTTTTGCTAGATTCTCTAACACATTACTTTCGGGCACCGCATCATCATCTACACGCCACACCCAATCGTAACCCATCGTGTTAGCTTGCTGGTGGATGTGGTGTTGGCCTTTTTTACCAGCAAACAACCACTCCCACTCAATTTTCTTTGCTGCTAATTGCCAAAATAAGTTTTGGTATAGCGATTCTTCTCGCATGTCTTTTGGTTCATCATTATCATCAAAGATAACCAGTTTGTCGACTTTACGAGTTTGGTTGATGATTGCCCCTAAGACCATAGGCAATGTGCTAAAATATCTACCGCGCGTGGCAACACTACATAAAATTTTCATGCAGCTATTATACTATTAAAATGTACCGCCAGTAACCCCGCCAGTGATTGCTCCAGTAATTGCGTCAATCGTCAAACTGGTATTTACATACACTGCTTGGCTGCCCGATGTGCCAGAAGAAAAATGCACATAACCGGGATTGACTGTGGTGTTGGTAGCTACTGTAACATTGGTTGGTGTAATACCACTATAACCTGATATACCGCTATAGCCAGAATAGCCGCTGTAGCCACTATAACCGCTTACGCCGCTGCCACTAAATCCGCTGATACCACTAAATCCGCTGATACCACTAAATCCGCTGATACCAGAATAGCCACTGTAACCAGAATATCCACTTACACCACTACCGCTATATCCGCTGATACCACTAAATCCAGATATGCCGCTGTAGCCAGAAAATCCGCTGATACCACTATAGCCGCTGTAACCAGATACACCACTGCCAGAGTAACCCGAGAATCCACTGATACCGCTATAGCCACTGAAACCGCTATATCCTGATACGCCAGATCCGCTAAATCCACTGATGCCACTGTATCCGCTGTATCCGCTAATACCACTGTAACCACTAAAGCCACTGTAGCCGCTTACGCCAGATCCGCTAAATCCGCTATATCCAGATATGCCACTGTAACCACTGTACCCCGATACGCCAGATCCGCTAAATCCACTGATGCCACTGTATCCGCTAAATCCGCTGATACCGCTGTAACCGCTAAATCCACTATAACCGCTTACGCCAGATCCGCTAAATCCACTGATACCACTATAGCCAGAATATCCGCTATAACCGCTGTAGCCAGACACCCCACTACCGCTATATCCACTGATACCAGAATAGCCACTAAAACCGCTGATACCACTAAAGCCCGATATTCCACTAAATCCAGATATGCCGCTATAGCCACTAAATCCGCTGTTACCACTGTATCCACTAAAACCGCTATAACCACTGTAGCCAGAAAAACCACTTACGCCATTGGCGATTGCCAAAATGATGGCTTGGTTGTTTGTAAACGCTGATCCAGTGGATAGTACTAACGATACTGGAATTGTAAAATAGTTACCAACTTGGGTTGGTGCTGCGGTAATTTTCCATGTCTGTTGATTAGCGCTACTGCTTTGGTCTTGGATGACAATCTCTTCGGTTGCCATCAATAATTCTAAAAAGACAGTAATGTCTACGCCGTTAGCTGCAATCTTACTGACATTTAATTGTGTTGCGCTTGTCTGTGTGGCATTATTCCACAACAGATAATCAGAACCGGGATCACCGCTGGTTGCACTGGTATTGGCTTTGTAAAAGTAGTAACTACTTGATACGCCACTTGCACCACTAAATCCACTAATACCGCTGTAGCCAGAAAATCCGCTGATACCGCTGTAGCCGCTGTAACCAGATTGGCCACTAAAGCCACTGATACCGCTAAAACCGCTGATGCCGCTAAAGCCAGAAAATCCGCTAATGCCGCTATAGCCACTGTAGCCCGATGTGCCAGATCCACTGTATCCACTATATCCGCTAAAGCCACTGTATCCAGAATAACCAGACACACCGCTTGAACCAGAACTTCCAACACCACTATAGCCAGAATAACCGCTATAACCTGATGTGCCTTGCTGACCACTATAGCCAGAATAGCCACTATAACCTGATTGACCCTGTGGGCCAATAACAGAACCACAATCAATTGTAGAACCGTTGGTCTCAGTAAGGATTAAATGGCCAGAGCCATTAACTGTTGCTGAAACAAATCCGGGAATTGGGCCAATCGTAGATGTTGTGCCATCGGAATAGTAAAAAATGATGTCATAGTTTGGCAACAAAGCCACTGACGTGATTAACTTTCCGGGTACGACAAGATTGGCAATTGCCGAAACAAGTACCTGCTTTGATACGCCTTTTTGTACGACTACCGTTACTTCATTGCCTGTTAGGGTTGTAGCTGTCGGTAGCCCTGTAATCGGTTGATCAGCCATTTTCTCTTATGTATAAGTAAAGCCGCCATGACTTGTGGATGTGCCAAATGGCGATATCACAGTAACGTCAGCAAGACCTGCCATGTATGCTGGAGTTACGGCTGAAATTTGTAATGAGCTAATTAATGTAAATGTAGCTTGTTTGCCGGCAATAACCACAGAATAAACATCTGTTAAGTTGTTGCCATTGATTAGTATTGGTGTGCCACCAGCTGCTGGACCTGTATTGGGATTGATTGCACCAATGACAGGATTCAAACTCATTGTGGAGTATGGTGAATTGTTTGCATAAGACAAATCACCAGACGCGCCCGAGTTGGGGGGAACACCTTGAATAAAGATTGAATCTGGGCCTTCTGTAAATCCACCCGGCAACAAAATTTCTTCTGGTGTTAATGCAATAGATACATCTGGGCGCGGAAACCGCAAAGCAATGTTTTCAGTTTGCAGTGCGGGTAAGCGCCATGGGTCAAAATTATCTTTGTCATCTTTGCAGACCCGCATTCCGGGGAAATTGGGATCTGGCATTAACTCGACGTACGGAAACTTCCTGCTGCAGCGATCACAAATCCCTACAGCAAGAACCGAGTTTCCGCGAGTGTCAAGATAAACAGGCATTTAAGCGCCTTAGATTGCTGAAGCTAATGCTTGACCATCGTTTTGAACTAAAAAGCCTTCAATATATGCTGCAACGTGCTGAGAAGAACTATCGCTTGTTGAAAAAGCAAAAGTCAAATCCGCTTTTTGTTGGAACACATTTGGCGCATAACGATGCACATCTATAAACAATGTAAAACTAATTTGCGCGGTAGAAATATTAATACCGTTTGTAGAATTAGTCAGATTATAGAAAATGTATACGTTGCTAGATAAGCTGCTACCAGACCAAGCATTAATACGGTTTAGGTAAAATGTGTAACCATTTGGTACAGTATAAACTGTCATTTGGCTACGACCTAATCCCGGATTAATTTGAGCGTAAATTGTACCGCCGTTTGAAACAGTGATAGTACCAACGTTGCTAACTTGACCAGAAGCCACAGCAGTCATGGATATGCTGTTAATACGCAAAAACTTATTAACGGTAGTTACGCCAGATGTACCATTTAAAGATACAATTTCAGTTACTTGATTGTAGTTAGCATCAAGACCATTGATAGTTACTTTTGCTGGACTTGCATCAGTTGCAGATGAGCTTGCAACAGTCATAGTCAAGGCTGTGCTAGGGAATGTATACGCTGTTGCATTTTCCCATAATGGAATTGATGTGCCAGCTACGTTGGCATTGTAACCATTGATATTGACCAAAGTATGGCCCATGATTTGACCACGGGAAACTTGTAAATCAAACGGTTCTGTGCGACCAACCTTAGTTACGGATTCAACAGCAGCTGGAATATTTTGTAGATTTGTTACTAAATTCGATGCCATAATTAATTTCCTTTAAAGTTAAGTAGGGGGCTTTGCGCCCCCTAGGCAATTAATTACGAGTTTGTGTAACCTTGGCCAACGTTAATGATAGAACCGGTGTAGTTACGTGGTGTATAAGTAGTTTGGAATGTACCAGAAATAGCACCACCGGAAATAGCAGTTACGTTAGCAGCAGAGAAAGTCAAAGTAGCATCAACAGTACCAATGTTGCTAATTGCATTTGCAACAGCAGCAGATTGGGTAAAGCTAATGTTAATGATTCCACCAGTGGTGTTTGGAGTAATTGTGCCTAAAGCAGTAACGGTATTAGCGCCACCAGTTGTGCTTGGCTGTGTCAAAGAAACCGTGATTACACCGCCAGTTAAACCAGTGGCAGAAGTAGTTTGATACAGTGCTACGTTTTCAATAATTGCGCCAGCTGGCAATACAAACGGAGTTGCAGTAGTTTGACCTACATCGGCTGTTTGAAATGTTACTGTGCCAGAGTTAGCGGCAGAAATGGGGTTGAGAATGTAGCTCTCTTGAGTACATACTGCTGCACCAGTGTTATCTGGAGCGATTACACCATTGTTTGAAGAGTTGTTGTACTTGTAAATGCGTACTGGTTGATTAAATGTTACGGACATTTGAATTGTTTCCTATCAAGAGTTTATAGCCCCACTCAGTCGCTTGATCGTCTACCGGGAAGAGACGGTAGTCTGTTGGGGGCAAATCTTCCTATAACTACTTATGCAAGTTTTAGCTAAAAAACGCCCTAAATGCTGTATTTGTTTGACTTTTTGACATTTTCAGCGCCAGGTATTACTCTAAGGTTGGAAAACACATGTAAACCAGAGACATTCTTGCCCTGCAAGGGAATAATGTGGTCAACATGGTAAGGTGTGCCAGATGCTTGAGAAAGTATATTGGCTAGTTGGTATTTTGCTACAATAAGATGAGCTTCTGGATCCCAAGAGGGGGTACGTTGTAAAATTACTGATTTGCGTTTAGCTTGCAATGCTGCTTTACGTGGTTTATTGTTTTTATTCCATTTGCGATTTGTTGCGTTGTGTTGGTCAAGGTTATTATTGCGCCATTTATCAACACTTTCTTTTTTCTTTTCTGGGTTGGCTAACGCCCATGCGCGAGCGCGCTCTTTGGTAAGCTCTTTATTTCGCTCGTACCATTCTTTTTTAAGGCGTTTTGCGTTTTCTAAATCTCTAGCCATGCCAATATTATAAGTTAAAAAGCCCAACCTTGTGGGCTGGGCTTTTTATCACTACAAGGTTTCGATTAGAGACCTGCTGTACCATAAATGTTACGAGCATCGTGCCAACCTGTGGCATAACGTTCAGTAGCTTTATAGCGCATAGAATCAGTCTCAAAGTCCCCCTCCATAGATTTCTCCATTGGACGACGCATAACGAGCATGAGACCATTTTCAGCATCGGTCTGTACCCACCATGCCTTGGAAGAGCTCAAACGGGTTACAACGTGT
>Ga0207957_1000069_pt1 | contig 24283 bp, 33 predicted proteins | sample CryBogCBH27Jun07_FD_184603 | JGI IMG/M metagenome (GOLD analysis project Ga0207957, IMG submission 184603) | Freshwater microbial communities from Crystal Bog, Wisconsin, USA - CBH27Jun07 (SPAdes) | ecosystem: Environmental > Aquatic > Freshwater > Lake | place: Crystal Bog, Wisconsin, USA...
TTACGTCTTTGTTTTTTTCGTAATATCTTTTTTTAGTTTCCGCAGTTGTGGTATTTTTCATTTATTGACTCCCTTCTTGAGTCGATCACGCCCTCGGCAGTTAGCGCTGCGCGGGGGTCTTTTTGTCTAGAGATACGACAAACCGATAACGTTAGTGTATCACGCACGATTCACCATAAATGGGGTATTTTGTCAAGCCGATCGGCGCGTGTCGAGGATCTGTTTGAAGTTGTAGAGCTGTCCTTTTTTGGCGATCTGGTGCTTTTTGGCGATTTTGTAGATTGCCTTTTCGCCAACTCCGAGATATCCGGCAATCGCTTCGGCATCAAGCCAGACATCGTTGGATGAATCAGTCAAGGCAACCGCGATCAATCTGCCAGTTGTCCATTCGGTCTGGCATTTGCGACAGTTGATGATTTCGCCCAGATCGTCTTCTTGAACTTTCAAGATTTGGCCACAACGTTGATCTTCGCCGATATCGGCAGGACATGAAATTCGCTTTGCTTTATCGGCTTGGATTCTTGAAGCCGTTTTGCCTAGTTGATGAATTTCGCGGATTTCGCGGAAATAGTCTTCTGCCCAAGGTTGTTCACATGACCATTCAGCATGGGTTTGAGCGAATCTGATCGCCGACTGGATTTCCTCGGAGATTGGCAACTTTGGCATCATCGCTGGCGGCGTCAGATCGCGGTCAGACCGGATCAGCTTCTCCCATTCGTGCAAAGTCCCCAGAATGTCGTCGCCAGCGATAAAGCTCAAAGCCGAGACGTTAACTCCGATCGTGCGTTCCCCGCTGGACGAACCAGCACCGCCGTTTCCAGGTAGCAACTCAGCATGAGCAGAATTCCAGAACTGCCAGATGTCGTCAAGTTGACGGATCAAGAGCTGCGCGAGTTTCATGTCAGAACGGTATCCCATCAGATTTCGTTGGTTGGGATTTCGGCCAGTAATCCGGCCAAGTCGTATGTGGCGAGTTTGTGCATTGGTGAGATTTTAGGACGACAGTTTCGGGCTTGGTCGCCAGCATCCGAATTTTCGTCCGGTAGATGGCGATGAACGATTCGTCGGCTCGGTGGATTTCGTAGGTCGGGATTCTGGCAAGGTAGCAATCGACCTGATCTTCAAAGTTGAGTCGAGTCGTGTCAAGGCTGGTGGGGAAGCCAGATTGACAGATCAACCGCCAGATCGTCGAGTGACACTTCTTGCAAAGGTCTGGGTTGCTGCCTGTGGATAACTTATAGCGAGGAACTTCCCAGAACGAAGGTTGTGATTTTTTCAATTTTAAGCCGTCTCCGCTATGGCGGCTCTATATAGCCGCCGCCTCATAGCGGTAAAATGGGCTACTTCTATGCGGTAACTACTTCCTTGGAACTTCCTGAGAAAGTTATCCACAGATTTATCAAAGTTATCCACAGGTTTGACCAAGTTATCCACAGGCTCTAAGCGGTCTCAATGTCGACAATTTGGGGGATGAGATGGTCAATCGACCACCACAATTCCGACCTTCCTTGGGTCGAAGTCTTGACTCGACGACGAGCCAGAGCCGATTTTCTCGCCGCTGCCAACGCCTTGTCGTCTTTACCCTTCTTGAGCAACCCGCAGAGATCGGTCGTATTCAGTCCAGGATTGTTTAGGACAGCCGCAACCCACATCTCCTCTAGATTGTCCTTCCGCGCCGTCCTAGCGTCGCTCCCGCCCAATGTGAGGCCTCTGGTGGCCTCGTCGAACTTGACCTGCTGTTCCTCGAGCAGAACATCGCGGCCGTCTGCGGAGAAGAACCGACCGTCGTCGGTCTTCTTCAGCAGCCAGCGAACGTCGGCCCAGTCATCGATGCGGGTGGCGCCACGAGCGCGGTCGATGCCGAATTCTTGGGCGCGGCCAGTATGGACGGGGAGTATCAGATTGCTGACGCCAGCACGCTCCTTGACGATGTCCAACATATCGAGGAAAGCGCCGACATCAGAGTTTGAGTTCTCATCGCCGCTACCGGTAAAGGCTCGCGCAAACGGGTCAACGATCCACGTCTGGCAGTTCAGCTTCGCCAGCGTCTCGATGACCTGCTCGCGGACATATTCAGAACGAAGTGGAACGCTCTTTCCGCGCAGGTGGACAAGTGTGACCATTTCGGAATTTTCGATTGAGACATCTTTCATCCAACGCCGGTATTGGTTCTCGCTGACTTCATAGTTGAAGATCACGACGCGACCAGGGTGATTGGCTGACTTGAAGTAGTTGAGGAATTTGCCGCCATCGACCAAGGACTTGGCGAGGTTATTGATCATCGTGGTCTTTCCAGCCTTGTATTGGGCTGTAAGGGTCACGTTTGCGCCAGTTGGTATCAAACCCTCGATCGTCCAGTCGACTTCCTCAATGGGCAGTTCTAGCTCTTCACCGAGGGTCTCAACGAAGATGATCGGGTCGTAGCGACGGGTTGCATCTTCATTGTCGAGGATTTCCTTGGCACGCCTGCGAGCGCGGCTTCGGGCGATTTCCTCGTTGAGTGCAATCTCCTCGGGTGATAGCCATTTGGCGGCTTCGACTGGCTCTGGATTTGGCTCCAGATTTGACTCCAGATTTGGCGCTGGCGTTGGAGCCGTTGGCGCTGGCGCAATGCTGGGAACGCCGTAGCCGTTGGCTCGTAGGTTCTTGGCAGCAGCTTTGAAATCGCCGTTGAAGTTGAGGTGAGTGAAGGCTGAGAATTTCGAGTAAGGCTTCTCTGCCTCGAATTCCGTACTGGTGGAGAAGACGAATAAGTTGTCGCCATCGTTTCGGCCAGTTGTGGCGCTGATGCCGATGTTCTTACCAGGTCGGCGCCAATAGGTCGTCGTGCCTCGGGTGAAGACTTTGCTCCAGCCACGCGGAATCAGAATCTCATCCCAACTGGTGCGGTTGCTGTAATCATCGCCAGGGCTGACGCCGCCGCCAGCATCCGCGTGGTCTGCGATCACCGACAGCACCGTCTCCGGTGTCGGCATCCGATCCAACGCTCTCAATACGTTGTGGACCGCTTCACGCTCATCCCAGCTGATTGTCGGAATGGTTGCTGGTGATCCTGTGACTGCGATCCACGCCTTGCCCGAGGGATGCACCATCCCATGAGACGGAGCGACGATTGAGAATCCGCCTTCGCCTCTGGTTTCGATCAGGACGCCGCCGTCTTCGCCAGGTTGCCTTGCGATCTTGGTGTTGCCTGGAACTGGTGCGTCGCTGATCCGGTAGTAGAAGTGAACGCCGCCTGAAGGTGTGAATTCGGCATAGCCGTTGGTGACTTTGTGGAGTATTTCAAGCAGTCCGGAATTAGTTGCCAGTTCGTTTGCTTCATCGAGCAGACCCATCGCAACTGCGCGGCCCTCGAATTCCAACATCTCGAGGTTGCCTGATGCTTGACCGGTGATGACGCCGAAACCTGTTTGGTCAGGATTGGCAAACCAATGGTGAATCTGCATGGCGTTGGCGCGTTCGCTCTGATACTTCTTCCATGCGCCAAATGGTGCTTTGCTGCCATCCATGCGCGTTGGCACGATCGAGCAACCATGAGCTGCAAACGACATGGCAGCGCCGAAAATTGGGTTGCCAGATGGCTGTGGTTCTGTGTTCACGTTGTCCCCTTTGTGAATTACTTGCGTTTATCGGTTGAGTAAAAGCCTGATCCTTTGAATTCGACACCTGGAACCGTATATTGACGGGTCATGGCTAAACCGCAGGAACTACAGCAAGGAACCGGAATCGACTCCTTGATTGATGCTGAAATCTCGGTGACTGTCTTGCAGGATAAGCAATGGAATTCATAGATCGCCATTAGTCGCAGTCCCAGCAATTAGATTCACAATGTCCGTCGTTCTTGCAATGCCAGCAGCTTCCATCGCGCAGGTTGCTGGCGATGTGTTTGGCGTGAAGTCGGCGATTCTCGGCCTTGATCCGCTTGGCTTCGGCGAATAGCAAAGAGAACGCGGCGAAAATACTTAGGCCATAAACAAGGCTGAGGATTTCATTCTTGGTCACAATTTCACCGGAGTACCGGAAGCGTTCAAGTAGTAGCCATAGCCGCCAAGTGGCATCGTGAAAGGCTTGGTGGGGACATTGAGGTATGAGAACGGAGCTTTGCCGTTGACATCGTAGAACGATGGCGTGGTGAAGTCAGGTGCGACAGCGACGCCGTTGTCAAGGTTAATGATGAATTGACCAACTGTGTGATCGCAGATTTCCATGAGCCAGTTGCGACCCAGTTGATCTTTGGCTGTCTTGTTGATCTGCGGATCGATCAGCATTTCAGCAAGTTCATGGCAGATGACGGAGAACAATCCTGGCGTCATTATTGGCTTGGTGATCTGCTTTCCGCGAACGATCAAAGGCTTGATGTAAGTACCGAGAGGATTGCGCTTGCCGTAGCAGTTGGCGCGAATGTAAGCGATGGGAACGCCGTTGACTAATTCGTGATATCCGTAAGCAAGTGATGTCATCGAAGTGTTAGGAAACTCATCCACGATGCAGACATTCCACGACTTCGGATCGCGAGCAGCAGCGTAGGTCGGAAGATTCGGCGGCAGATTCCACGCCGTCGTCACTTGCTGGCTGAAGTATTGAAGGCCTTTGGTAATTGCTAAGGCTTGAGGTGTAGTCACCGACTTGGATTCATTTACGACGACGATCGCCATTGTCACTCCTTTCCAGAGTTTGTGCGCCGGACAGGAATCGAACCTGTCGAGATGGAAAGGTGGACGGAAACATCTCAACCATTCGGCGCTATATGGGTCCCCCTAAGACCCAAACCTATTTAGAACGGGGTTGCACCCATCTGCTTCTTCAGAGCTGCCAGCACCGCTGGATCAACGCCTGAAAGATCGTCTGCTGCTGATGCCTTAGACGCTAGTGGCGCTGGAGTACCCCAAGGATCACCCTTGTCGACTGTGACATCGAAGTGCTTGAGTGTCTTGCCACCGGCACGCTTCTCGATCTGCGTGAGTTGAATGGTGAGGAAGTCGCCAGTTTCCGGACGCTTCTCTGCCAATGCAGCCTTGAGACGAACTTGTCCAGCCGTAACTGTAACCTCGCCAGTTGGCGTCTCAAGTGTGATTTGTGGTGAAACTGAGCCATCATCCCAGCGATGTGCGCCGATGTTGATGACCTTGCCAGAGACTTCGTCTCCAACGTTTTCGAACTTGGCGTAATTGCCGCCGACTTTCATGCCAGGATCATCCCAGATTGACATGATTACCTTCTTTCCATATTGGGTTGGGTTGGGTTTGGTAAATCCCCGCCAGGACATCCGACGGAGAATTCTGTGCTGCCCGGTAGATAGAACGGACAATAGTGGCAGAAGCTACTGACCGCGTTCATCAGCGAAAGGGCGTCGACGCCCGCGTTGTCGATGATGTAGTTGGCTGCTTTCAAGCGCTCGATGCCGCGTTGAGCGATGCCAAGGTTGAAAGGTTCGCTCCAGATATACATATTCTTCAGCGATCCACCACGCGGCAAGAACACGATCGCGACATCGCGGATGTCTCTGCCACCTCGGATCAAGCCGTAGGCGTAAAGGTGCGCTTGAGTCCGGTATTGGTCGCCGACGCCTTCCTTCTTGTATTTCTTGAGTGAGGAATCTCCGACAACTTTCCAGTCGATGACCAACTTGCGCTTGAGATCGACAAGGTCGACTGAACCGCTAAGAGTGTCGGTGACGAAGACTGGATGTTCGATCAGATAGCGCGATTCGATATTGTCGTGGCGTTCTGCGTCCTCGAGCTTCTCGTATTGTTCTGCGAGCCAAGCGTGGACTGCTGTGCCGATTGTGGCGAGCCAGGTATCAGATTGATTGACTGGTTCCACACCGAGCAAACGATAGCCAAGTTTGCGATCACACTCGCCACCAACCTCGGAAGGTCCGATAGAGCGTTGCTTTGATCGTGGAGCGTTGGCAGAAGCATTGGAGATGTTTGAGCGAATCTCCTGCTCTAATTCGAAAATGTCGATCACAAGTCATCCTGACTGATAGGTCTAAAAACTCTACTTCGAGTTATCTCAAAGCATTCGTTGAAGACTGCGTCTGAGAGAAGCTGCTGAGCCTTCTTCTGGTTAAATCGCTTGGAATCAACATAATCCCACTTCAGTACCGGAACGCCGTTGACTGTGGCCATGACATTATCACCAAGCCCCGACTCCAGGTGTGATCTTGCAATGTCGGCGCGTTCAGTTAAATCCTTGATCTGCGCCTTGAGATTGTTGTATTCGGTTAGCCATCCAGCCAAGTGTGGTGGAAGTTCTAACGCATCATTGAGTTCTGACATTTTGTCCCCCTAAAAGTAATTAAATCGATGCTCGTGTTGAAGTGCAGCGCACGCGCCACCGCTGCCGTAGCGCTCCGAAATATAAGCCAGCATTGCGATCAGTTGCGCCTTCGGATCGTTGCTGTGTCTCAGTCCAAGGTTGCGATATGTCGACGCGAGAAGTTGACCAACTCCCCTGGCTGATGATGTTGGCGACTTGGCCAACGGATTGTCGTGCGACTCGATGGTGATAACTCCAACGAGACACTTGTATTGCTTCGGCGTCAGTAGCTCCTTCGCCGCTTGCTCCGCGCTGGCGTTGGTCATTGCGACCTGCTGCGTAATCACCAGCGGGGAATGAATATGGTTGACGACAAAGATGACATTGAGCGCCAGAGCCATTGTAAGAATGAAGCGGCCGACAAAGCCATACCACGTTGTCATTTTCCATCTCCTATCCCCATTCTTTTCTTATATCTGGTCAATGCTTGGACTGCTGCTGCCTGGGTAGTGGTTAGGCGGCTGGCGATCCATTCGTATGAGTAACCTTGTTTTCGGTAGTTGTAGACCTTCTCACCCATGTTGTTAACTGGTTTCCCGTTAGGACGACGTGGAACGAACTTAAGTCGCTCTCGACGTGTAAGACCGCCCCAGATGCCGTCAGATATTTCTTCGTCGAGCGCGTACTGGAGACATTCAACTCGGTGATGACATCCACTACAGATTTTCTTGGCTTGAGGGGTGAAGGTAGATACTTCCTCGCGAGTTTCCGGAAACCATAGATCGCCGAATCCGACTTGCGCACAAAGCGCTCTTGGAAAGTGTGGAACTTTAAGATTGAAGATTTCATTGATCATTCCTGTCGCCGTATCCTGCTTCTCTGAGTAAATGGACCATGTCCTCGACGCTGAGAACCGCCCAGAACTTGTGCGCTGAGGTTAGTCCAACGCCATTAGGTTTGACAACAAGGATTCCAAAGTCAGCCTTGGCGTTCTTGGCTTCGACTTGAGCTTCCTTGAGCCACTCGGGGAATTTATATGAACGATGATTCTTGACTTCCCAAGCAAGGCAAGGAGTACCGGTGACATCGCCTTGATCAAACTCGCCAGTCAATGCTCGGCGTTCTGCGCCTGGAAACCCATGATCGCGCAGATATTTGACGAGGGCAGTTTCGGCAGCAGTACCCTTTGCCTTGGCTTTGGACATTAGTTCTTTACCGCGTGGAACTTGCGACGAGCAACTGGATTGAAAGTTGCGTGATTGGTCAAGTTGTAGAGCATTTCGCGGGACTGTTCAAGCTCCTTGCGAGTGCGACGCAATTCTGTGATCTTGTCTGAGTGGCCGTCTTTGCGTGACCATTCATAGATAGCGCCCAAGGTGAAGCTGAGAAAAGCTACTAAAAAAATTGTGAGGATAAATTTCCAGTCAATCATTGAGATAATCATTTACTTTCCTGCTTTCTCTAGAACATTGATGGTCACCGAAGTTTCCTCGGCTGGCCAGAATGTGTGTTGGATTCCCTGATCTGTCACGATTTGGATGATGTCGATATTTCCTGGCGATGTGAACAATTCTGTGACTGTGCCAGTAAATGAGACGACTACTTGGTCGCCGACTTGCGGAATCATTTTTCGCCTCTGATAGCGCGATTGAGTTTCGCTTGCTTTTTATCCCACGCCATAGCGTCGCGGATTTGTTGATCCATCTCGGATTTAGGTTCAAGCAAGATCATTGGAATGGCTAGGAATAAAGCCACGCCCATTGCTGACAGTATGTAGTTAAGCATTTGTTGTCCCCTTTGTATTCGATGCACCCTTTCGGGAGTGAGATAACTGTCGCAGAAAATGAGGGCAAGTGCAAAACTCGTCTCGGCGTGTCGGAATACCCTTAAAACGCCAAAGAAGCCCCCAAGCGCCGGCGAGGTGGCGTTTGGGGGCTAGGGCATCATTCAGGAAGGCTAATCGCTCTCTGTGGCCAATTCTCCGCTGATTGCGAGGTATGCAGCACCATCGACGAAGCTGTCGAGGTGGGTTGGGGTTTCGATAAGTCGGGCAACCTTGACCTGAGCCATGCAGAGGGCTACCTGGGCAGGTGTCACCGGATGTTCAAGCACGATCGACCAAAGAGCTGCGATGCGCTCGTGATTGGTCTTGGGTGTGCCGTAGTTCTTGTCTCGGTCGCCATGTGTGAGTCGGTTGGCTTCGTCGAGGATTTCCTTGCGTTTCATCTTTGCCCCCTGGTCGTCTTTATTGCCTTTGGCTAAATTGCAGTCCGAGCATAGTGCTTGGAGATTGCTTTCATCGTTGGAGCCGCCTTTAGATAGCGGGACGATGTGGTCGATATGTGGTTCGACATGAAATAGGCTGGCGTCACAATGCTGACACCTGAAACCCGAAGAAGCCAGCACCCGAAGTCTTGTCGTTTGTGGAAACGAAATTCGAGTCGACTGTGCTGGCTCCTTGCCGGATTTTTTGAGTAAAGCTTTGATATCCGAACGAAGTGTCATCGGTTACTTCTTGCAGCGACACCCATTCGCTTCGCCACGCTTGCGGTGTTTGATGATCGATGCTGGCTTCACATCGTAATTGTGTGACATCAAAAGCCGAGAGATGGCTGAAGCAGAGATGTTTGCGTTGTCGATAAGGTCGGCGAGCGCCTTGGCGTCTTCCTTGGGTAGATCGGCGATGATGCGATCGATCTTGCAAGGAAAGCCAGACTGTACCGGCGGGTTAGCGAGGAAGTCCTCGATTGCGGAACGAAGTGACATTGAACCTATGCAGCTGGCGTGGCTGGCGGTGTAGGCGCGACTGGAGTTGCAGCCTTAACGGTTGCCTTTCCAACATTGTAAATCGCAATGAACTTCTGCGCCTTAGCAATAGCAGCGCCGATAACTGGTCCGAAGACTGAAGCGGCAGCGGCCTTGGCTACTCCAATCGGATGATGGTCGCCTGAGTACCAGATACCAGCGGCAGTTGATACGAAAGCGATTGCGTAGTGTTCGGCGACTTTGGTGATCTTTGGTGAAATTTTCATAGATACCCTTTCAAGGTAGGTGAGGAAAGACTAGCAGACTCAGTTGTTCCACTTAGGACGCGCCACAGCGACGACGAATTGGTATTGGCGTTGCTTCTCATAGCAACCATCACCATTGGATTGATTGACTCCAGGCGCTCCGGTGTTGCCTTCATAAGTTGTCAGGGTCTTTGTCGCAGGATTGTTGGAGACAACCAAGCCGACGTGTTCTGGCAACTTCTGTCCGTCCCAGTTAAAAAATACGATGTCGCCGGCTTGAGCCGAACTGACGGGGACGAGCTGGTGCGTAGTCGTGAAATGTTGGACTGCGATTGGGCAGTAGGCGAATCCTTTGGGTGATTGGATTCCGGCGATCAATGGCAGCGCATTGGCTTGAGCAAAGCAGTAGGAAACGAACATCGCGCACCAGGACTGGTGATCCTCACCGTACCATGCGCCAAAAATTGATTCGTTGTTTGGGCCTTCTTTGTAACTTTGTTCAACATATTTCTTGGCTACTGCTAGGACTGCATTGGCTTGATTACTCATTGCCAGATCAACCTCTCTGCTAGATCGCCAGGATTGACTAGGTCTGTGTTAGGGCAGACTGGATGGCCAGCCTTTTCGTAGCACTCTGCAACCAATTCAGAGCAGATATAGCCTTGGTGTCTGGCTAGGTAATGGATAAAAGATTGTGGGAATACCTTGATGCCTAACGCACGAAGCGCCAGCATTGCAATGATGCCGAAATTGTATGGCCGTCCGACAAGGTTGGTGGCGTGGAAAACAATGGTTTCGCGTTGATCGCCGCGCAGCTTCTCATGCTGATTCCATGCAATTCTTGGATATTTCCACAGAGGGCTAATAGCAACGCCAGTAGGATTGGCTTCAACCACCTTGCCGTCGCCAATGTAGATAAAAGCGTGGTTCCAGCGGGATACCGTTCCAAGCCGAATGAGTTTGGCAAAGAATCCATTGCTGCTGACGACTCCGTAATCCCCTGGGCGTGGCTTATAGGTCATCATGGCTCCCTTCGGATTCCTGCAAGTCCTCGATCATGTCGGTGAGGATTTCGATGTTGTCGGCTTCCTGACGGGTCAACTTGCGAAGTTCGCGCAGGATAAGAGCATCACGCTTGGTCTGACCGAGTAGGCCAATGCCGATGATCAGTTCGATGGTGACAGCCAGCCACGACGCCACGAGCTGCCATTTGGTGAAGCTGTGGGTGTCATGGAACCAGGACGGGAACTGCCACCATAGGGCAGAACCGACAGTCCAGATGGAGATGAAGTACCAGTTGCGGATGATGCCTTGAATCTTCCAAGAGATTTGCTCCGAGAAGTTGAGAACATCGCCTGTGTCTGGGTGTACGAATTTGCGCTTGAGTGGGTTACGCATTGTCCCCGCCTTTCGACTTGCGGCGAAGACTTATCTCGTGACGGATGATAAAGCGAACCGCCCGATGAAATACCCACCAGATTGCTCCCCCGATTGCTCCGATTGAGAACGTCCAGCAATAGACGATGTTCGCAATATCAGATTGATCGTTGAGTGTAATTTTTTTTCCTTACTGTTGAGGTTTGTCCCCCGACATAAGTTTATCAGTTGATCAAGATGACAATTTTGCTTCGATTGCTGCCAAGCGCGTGTTTAAGTCTTTGAGTAAAGGAATTAAAGCAACCGCGACACGATCATAGTTCACCGAATCTGGCTCGCCTTTTTCATTCTTGTTCATCAATAAATCTGCAAGGACTGGGATTGTTGCAATTTCTTCAGCGATTAAACCGAGAATTCGTGGCAGACCTTCCGTTGATCCGTTCTGCGTTTCTGCTGCTGCTTTGTCAATGAATGACTTTGGAGCAAGTTGCAAGATTGAACTGACTGGAATTTCTTGAGGTTGAACATCTAACTTGTAGCGCAAAGATGACGATGACCGAGCGAGCAAACCAGTTGAAGAGTTGATGTAAGCATTTGCTGAGGATGTTGTCGTGGCATAACCGGAGTTATAAAAGTAAGACTGAGCCGTCATGTTGCCAGTCGATATGGTCGTTCCCAGCGAAGTGATGTTATTTCCGCTGATGTTTCCGGTGCTTGAATTGAGAAGCAGGATCGTGCTTGTTATTGGTCCAGCGTAAATTTGACTTGTATTGAAAGTGAATCCAGCGATGCTTCCACCTGTAGCGTTAATGTTCGAAGCGTTAACTGCTCCGCCTGTATCAACTGTAAATGTGCCTGAGCCGTTATTGATGGCTCGAGATGTCAAGGTTCCGGTCGTGATATTGCCAGCATCGATCGAGGTGACTGCCAAGTAGCCAAGCCCGAAAGGAACCCAAGATGAGCCGTTCCATTGGTTAGGACGGTTGGTGTTGGAGCCATCAAACCAAAGATCGCCGACCGATGTCGCCGTTGGAGTTGACGATCCATAGAAAACTTTGTTTTTTCCATTGGCTGAAGTAAGAGCTGCGTTCGCAGTTGTGTTGGCGGTGTTCGCTGTCGAAAGTGCGCTGTTCGCAGTTGTGTTCGCAGTTCCAGCCAAAGTTGCTGCCGAAGCGATTGAGCCATCTTGAACGGAAACCCAGTTGCTTCCATCCCAACGATAAGCCAGATTTCCGTTGGAAGTGTCGTACCAGATATCTCCGATATTGACTGCGGAAGGTCCAGGATATGCAACGGTGTAGGTTGCCGATGGAGTGACGACAGCAGTCGAGGAATTGTCGTAATCGCCAGAGACGAACCAAGTCGAATAAGGGATTGGCGTGTTGGTGATTTGTGGCGCTAATGGCATGAGGTTCCCCTTAGATCGTGATTGAGTAAGGATTCATTGGCGAGGTCATCAAGTTAGTACGCCAGCCATTTTCGAAGTCGATATCGTGTTGATAACCTTCGAGGACTGTGTATAACTCCAAAGTGCGACCATCGACTGTGGTTCGTTCGACTGTGATCTGATCGCCGATTTCAAGCGATAGGAAGTCAGGGTATAGCGCACCGAGGGCATGAGCTGAGAACTGAACCGACTGCACCAAAGGCTGAGGATTGTGGTCCTTGAAGGCTAGGTATTTGGCAAGGTTGTCGGCGTCGCTGTCATTCAAGATCGGGGCATTGACTGTGATCGACTTCAAACCAAAAGCGGTGGTCGATGGTAGGTGACGATAGCGGCGTTGCGTTCCGGAGTCACGTTGGATCAACGCTTCATTGACGACTTGATAGGTTCCTGGCGTCGTCTCAAGGTGGTCATATTCGACTGTGTTGGTGGCGCGAGAATCTGAAAGCATCAAGCGAGTGACGCGGTTGAACTTATCCGACAATGGAAGGAAAGTAGCAACACCATCGCGGCTAATATAGAAGCGACCTGCTTCACACGCAACGCATTGCTCGATGAGAGTCTGCAAAGTTCCCGACTGAGTTGTCGCTTCCATCTGAACGCTGCCAGAGAGATTGCGTGAGCCAGTCCAGTTGGCGTAAGTCAGCATCCGACCAACGCGGGTCGATGTTGTCTCGCCAGAGTAAGCGGCTGGAGATTGAGCCAACGCATACATCTTGGAAAGCAGAGCAATGCCGTCGGTGAAGATCATCGTCGCAGTAGGGTCGAAACCTTGATCGACTGTGGTGGTCTCGAGATAGCCAACGAATAGCGTGTAGGAAGTTCCAGACCACGTGGCTAGGATTTGCATCTGTAGACCTGCCTGAAGCTGATTGACGCCTGAAACTACATAAGGAGAGCCAGAACCGGTGTATTCAGGATCATAGAAGCCAAAATGGTTGTCTAGGACAATGGTTGTCGATCCTGGATCATTTTTCTGATCAGCGCGAGCGCGACCACGATGAATCTGCATTTGACGCAGGTCGGTGGTGCTAACACTTACCCATGAGCTGTTGATAAAGAATTGAACGGTGAGGGTTGGGCCATTTGTGCCGTTGAGGAACGCTGCCATCTTATAGACCCAACGGTGCTAGTGATGCGCCTTTGCGACGCATGAGCTGAGCCAACTCGTTACGCATCTTGACAGCCAAGTCCTTCTCGGTGATGACTGAGCCAGAGACATTGATTGTGACATTCATGCCTTGACCAATGCCACCCTTGCTGAGTGGGACGACAGCTTCAGGTCCGGCTTCACCGACCATCGCCAAGGTTGGCGAGTTGACGATTCCACCTTCGGCGAGCATAGGAATCTTCGGAATGTTGATGCCGAATTCCTTGCCGCCAAGTAACGGAACCCAGTCAGGAATTTTGAAGTGAATCTTGTCAACTAGATCAATGACAGCGTTGATGATTGTGATGATGCCGTCAATGTAGCCTTTGATTCCACCGACAATGAATTGGAAGACATCCTTGATTCCTGTGCCTACGTCTTTGGCAACATTGACAAGGAATTTCATCACGTCAATAATCGCAACAATGACATCTTTGATGATTCCAGCGGCTATTGCTACAGCCTTGAAAGCCACAACCAGAACGACTCCGATGACTGGGGCAAGATAAGTCGCAACGAATTTCCAGATATCCTCGAGGACTGGAAGTAAGACTTTGAAGACATCCTGAAGGTCCTTGACAACATCTCCGACATCTTTGCCAATGTCTTTGAATAAACTCATGTGGTTGCCAGTTTCGGCGAAATGAGTGCCAAGGTCAATAATGTATTTGGCAAAGTCTTGAATGTAGCCAATGACAGGTCCGAGGACTTTGCCAATCTCTTCAAAGGCTGGGCGAAGAATGGTTGTGATGATCGGAATGATCTCGGAAAAGGCCTTGGTGATTGCTGTGATTGCAGGGTAAAGGTATTGTCCAAGTTGAACTTGTAGGCCTTGAACTGCTGCGTGGAATTCGCGTTGAGCCATGACGTTAGCTTGAACGCCTTTAAGGGCATCTCCGTTGAGAACCAATCCCATCTTCTGCGCTTCTGCACCGAATTTGGCGATACCTGCTGCGCCTTGGTTAAGGAGTGGATAGAGAGCCATTCCTGACTTGCCAAAGATTTGCAATACAGCGTTGGTCTTTTCGACTCCAGGCGGCATTGCTGCGATCTTATTTGCAACCTCAGAGAAGAGTGCTGACGCGGCCTTGAAGTGGCCGTTGGAATCCTTGACGCTAATGCCTAGGGCTTCGAACTTCTTTTCGCCGGCAGTTGTAGCGGCAGCCTTAGCCATCTTGCCAAGTGCTGACGCCAAAGTATCTGCGCCAACGCCAGATTCCTCAGCTGCGAAACGAAGTTTGGACATCGCCTCGGCTGAGTCTCCGGTGTAGCGCTGGAGATTGATGACTTCTTTGCCGACTGACTGGTAAGCACCAATCGATTCTTTGGCAAAGTTGAGAGCATCCTGACCAGCATTTTGCAAGATATTGCCAGCGAATACGCCAGCAGCGATGGTCTTGATCTTGGAGAACGCGCCACCTGTGTTCTCAGCTTCCTTGCCGATATTCTGTAAGGCCTTGGAAGCGGAGACATCTTTGCCATAGAGCGAGTACGTTAACGAGGTGTCGTTCGCCATGTTATCTCCTAGTCGTCTGCTGGTGCGTTCATCTTGAGTGCAGCTTCAATCAGCCCGTTCAAGATCGGCAATTCTATGTCCCAGACATTTAGCGGCGTGATGCCTGGATAAGTGTGACAGATCAACGCCATGTGGCGAGTGATATGGCCGCGAGTGCCGCCTCTAATTAGTTCGCGGCGGTTTCCAATTTTTTTGGGTCTTCTCCCAAGAACTTGAAGTCTCCAATGGTGTAGGAGTCAAGAACATTGTCGAATGAGACGACCTTACCTGAACGAACTAGGCATATCCACGCAACTGCATAGATCGCCTTCGAACGGGTGTATTTAGGATTTGGGTGAAGTGCATCCTCAGACGCGAGCAGTCCTAGCAAGGAAAGCCCATCAAGTCCGAGAGCATCTTCGATGTTGGTGATTTCACGTCCAGAGACGTTTGGTTCTGATCCTTCACCTGGAATGGCGAAGACTTCATCTTTGATCTGTAGTGGCATGGTTTCCCCCTGTTATTGGACTGAAGCGATGGCGTCTAACACCGCCGATGATACCTGTTTTTCGAATTCGTCTTTGTGTTTGAGTACGGTGACACCAAGGAAAGGGTGTGGTGATTGCGTTACCCATTTGTTGCGGTTGCCATAGACGGGATGGCGCCAGGGGCGCTTGCGTCGACCTTCCATATAGTACGGAACGGTTCGAGGACGCCCGCTGGCTCCCATGAAGCGAGTTGTCGAGACTCTGATGTGGACTGCTCCACCGCGTTTGGTGGCCTTGATTTCGGAGACAGTAGCAGCGGCGAGAGATTGGCGCAGACCTAGGGTTTCCCCGCGCTTTTTTCTCTTCATCTCAGTTTCGCCGGACTTGGTCTGGATTTGCAACTCTGCTCTCCGGACATCCTCGACAACTGGTTTCGCTGCTTCTGTCAACCGCTTACGTAATTGCTTTTTGACTTCAGGATCGATTTTTCCCATGCGGCGATAAAACTCACCGAATTCTTTGTAGTCAATCGTGAAGTCGTCGTCTGCCATATTAGAGAGTTGAGTCGCTTGTCTGATATGTGATGGTCAATGGGGCATCTGAGCCGTCGTCGTATGCTGTGAATGTGACAGCAAGGTCGATGACGCCAGGACCAGGAACCTTTGGTGTGTCAGCATCGAGCTTGACTGCTGAGACTGTGATGGTCAAGGTTTGCTTGTAGCTTCCAGCGATGGTTGCACCTGTGAAGGTCAAGGAAAGCGCAGTTTGAGCATCGGTGAGGTACTTGTTCAAGAGTGTTGAGTCAAGGAATTCAGCCGTCAACTTGCCTGTGATTTTGCGGAAGCCGTTGATGACCTGCTCAGCCTTAGCACCAGAAGCGCCGAGGTTGTAGCGATCGCCCTTGATCACGTTATCGACTGTCAATGTGAAGTCCTTGACGTTGGCTACTGATGTGCCATCGACTGTGATCGCGCCTTGAGCGAAGTGGAAGATTGAACCGTTGAGTGGGTAGGAAGCAGTCGCAAGTGACTGGGTTGTGCTAAATCCTGCGCCATCGATGGTGAACTTTCCTGTCGCCAAGCCACCAGCTGATACTGCCAACTCCCAAGTCGAAACCTTTGCACCTGTGATGGTCTTTGGTACGACTGTGCCGGTGTATTGAGGAACGCCGACCTGGACTGTTGCAGATTTGCCGTAGATGTCGCCAAGTGTGAAAGCGTATGAGTAGACGCCAGTTGTGACGGTGGTTGGTGATGGTGTTGAACCTGTAGCCAAAGACAGAAGTTGTCCAAGGCCGTTGGTTGGAAGGTCGAGTGTGATGTCACCAGTTGCATCGAAGGTTGTCACTACGCGACGCTGTGAGCGAGGAAGTAGTCCACCTGCGCGGAGTCCCATTCCTTCCACAGTTTTCTTGTTGTAGTTAATGCCTTCAGATGTGAACTCATAAAATCGAGTGACGGTGACAGCGGTGTTGAATGTTGTCTCAGTTGCGATTCCCAGTTGGGAACCAATACCGGCGCCGATTGCCATTTTTTCTCCTAGTTACTTGGGGCAGCCGGAGCGTCCGGTGCTGCTGGGGTTTGAGGTGTTGGTGTTACTGTTGCCGCTGCTTGATCTGCTGCTGCCCAGTTAGATGTCTGCTCCAAGAGTGAAGCTGCAACTGCGGCATCAGCAACATCAAAAGTTGAATTGGCTGGAACTGCTAATCCCAGCGATGGGATGTAAAGATCGCCGAGTGGCGAAACGTTCTTGATCTTGGCCATGTTTTCTCCTAGGTTCTCGCTCTGTAAGCTACTGTGAAATCAATTTGAACTGCTGCACCTGCGTTGGCTTGGATATAGCGGATTCGGTGAGAATCTAGGCCTGAATACAGAACTGCTCCACCGAAACTTGGGTCTGAACGAATGATGGTGTCAACCGCCGAAAGCATTGATTGAGCTTGCTGACGAACGGGAGCCAAGTGAGTATCACCAGACTGAGCCACGAGCGTACAGTTGACCGTTCCGTCTTCGAACATTTTGTAATTACCGACTAGCTCCCAATTATTGCGGGAGTCGGAAACTTGGACATCGCCGTCTTCGTTGCCATCGTGTCCGACTGCGATCCAGTTGTTTGGGTAGGAATCGATATTGATGTCAGGTCCATCGTAGATTTGGATTCCTGACAATGACGAAGCCGACTTGAAGGCTGTGATCATCGCTTGGATGAGATTTTCGACCGCTGTCGTCGTTGCCATTTAGAGGATACCTGGCAGACTGATTGGGTCAAGCAACTCCATCACGCGACGAGGCATGGAGAAGGTCGAGGCTGGGTAGAAATCATCGCCGTTCTGATTGCGTGAAATCACGTTCATTGATCCGCGCTGGGTTTGCCAAAGGTGACGCACTAGCTCGAGGACGCCTTGCTTGGCTTGAGGGCGAGGATTGGTAAATCCAGCAACATAGGAAACGGTGATGTTCTTTGATCCTGGCGCCCAGATTCCGTAGAAGTTTGGCTCGTTAAGTGAGCCAGCAGTCACGCGGCTAAGTCGTTGTCCGGTGTAATCCAGAGCGTAATCGGCAGCGGTGAGAGTGATTCCATTTTCGACAACGCTGAGGATTTGTAGAGCGCGAGGATTTTGGAGACGAAGGTCGGTTTGGTTTCCGTCGTAGACCTCATTGGTGAAAGTCTTGCGACCAAGAACTGTGCCTGTGTAAGCCTCTGCCATATCAGTTGCGGCATCAATGAAGCGATACAACTCAGAGTCGTTGGTTGTGCTGGTCGATGGAATGTTGAGGTGATCCTTGACTTCATCGAATGAGACGATCGAGATGTCGTTAGGGTCGCGAACTGTAAAGTCATCAGAATAGGAGCTGGCGTTTGTGCCTGTGGCTACCCAGAAGATTGTGTGGCGTCCTGATTGGGAAGGTGTGTAGTCGGCATCATAAAGGCCAGTCCCAGAGTGGTTGACGCTTGGTGTTGCAGTTGTGCCATCTGGCAAGGTAACGGTGAGGACGACCGCTGTTGCATCGGCTGGAGTGCCGGTGGCATCGGTGATGGTTACGCCGAGAGGAACTTGGCTTCCGAGGAAGTATGTCGTCGCCATTATCGACCTTTCATTGAAGGACCTGCAACTGGATGTTCTGCCATATTGCCACGATCGGAGATGTAGTCATAAGTCCAGGAAGATTGGTTGTATTTAATTCCTGGCTGGTTGTAGAAATAGTGAGCAACAATCGAAGCAATCGACTGGCGATAGATCATCTGCGGAAGCGTGACAATCCGGCGAAACATTGAACTAGCCGTTGTCATTTCAGCTCCTTAATTGATACCAGCCACCATCCCACAATGTTAGCAGTCGCTCGAAGTAGGCCTCGTACTGTGGCCCAATGACATCGAGAGAATATCTTGACTTTGCGTGATCGCTAATTGCTTTTCTGTCTAGTGTTTTGACTTTTTCTGCGGCGTCGCAGAATTCTTGTAAAGTCCGGCAGCGATAACCAGTAACGCCGTTTGGATTGGTTTCGGTGAAAGCGCCCCAATCGGTTGTGATCGTCGGCGTTCCGCACGCTTGGGATTCGATAGCCACGTTTCCGAAAGGCTCGATGTAGAGAGTAGGAGCGAATGTTGCTACCGCCTTTCCCATCAATTCTGCCCGTTCTTCGGGTCCGACTGAGCCGATGAATTCGCCGTAGCCTTTGCCTTCACCTGGACCAGCAAGGATCAGCCGCTTGCCTAGTCGCTCGCAGACTTCTTGAGCGATTGCGTAACCTTTGCGGTCGATGATGCGGCCGATGTAGAGGTAATAGTCGCCAGAGCCGTCGCCTAGCGGGAACCAGTCAGGCTCGAAGTAGCCAGGAATGACAACATCGTAGAACTTGCCATCGATCGCCGTCGGATTGTTGTAGGCGGCATAGATTGAGTGCATCCACGCGTAAGACTCGAACACGCGGTATTGACTGAAGACTCCCCCATAACCGACGCCGAATTCGACCGTCATGTGGGACGGGAAAACGTCAGCAACCGGCTTGTGTGAATAACCGCCGATAGCGCAGATAAAATCTTTAGGTTGTAGGCGCTTGCCTAATTCGGTGATGATGTTCGCGTTGAAAATCTGCCAATGTGGGGAGTCTTGGTCCCAAGTGGTCGTGGTGTAGTGCTGATCGCCAACCGCTTCTTGTCTTTCGGCTTCGGTGATGCAGGTGACTAGCTCGGTGACTGGCGCTGTGGTTTCCTCGCCAGCATAGAGGATGACTTCGTGACCTAGGTTGGTCATCATGATGCAGAACCGGCGAACCTTCTCGGTGAAAGCGCAGCCAGCGAACTCTGGCGTGACCTGCGTGTGTGGAAGTGCTAAGACGTGAAAGCGCATGAATCCCCCTAGATCATGTCGACGAGCGAGCGTGTCCTACCTTGCGAGAGTTGAGTATAGACCTGCGTGGTTGCCACCGATGAATGGCGCATCAAGTCTCGGACTGCCAATAGATCGCCGTCGGACTTTTCAAGCATCGTCGTGGCAAAGTAGTGGCGCAAAGAGTGGAAGTGCTTGGCGTTAGGTCCGAGAACGCGGCGCATTTCGTCGGCTGCCTTCTTGGAGAACTTGTTAGGGTCGATCTTCCAGAGTGGTCCGAGCGTGTTGTAGCTCTGGATTGTCTCGGCGACCTTGGCTGAAACTGGGATGACCAGGTCGGTCTTGCCTTTGCCGATAACCCGCAAGGAATACCCGCCGTTATCTGTGATCAGATCAGCGCCTTCGATCTTGGCGACTTCGTGCGCTCGCAGACCTGCCATTCCACCCAGGATGAACCAGTCGCGATAAGGCTTTGGCGATTCTGCCAGCAGCTTCTCGAATTCGGCCTTGGTGACGGGCTTGGGTACGCCGCGACCTGCTTTCACCCTTGGCAAGTCCTCGGCTGGGTTGTTGCCGTTGACGAGGTTCATCTTGTTGAGGTGTTTATAGATCGAGCGCAACCTGGAGACATAGTTGGCTTTGGTCGATTGCTTGGTGGCTGATAGGACAACCTTCTCCAAGTCCTGAACTGTGGCCAGCGCCGGATGGACGCCTATGCGCCGGATGATCTGCCAATCGGTGCGGATGACATAGGGGCTGAAGCCCGAGGTGTCGTAGCGGTTTTTCAGCTGACGGTATATCTCGTCAAGAGGTATCAGTTCCATGCTTGACAAGTTAGCACCTTTCGATCAGCTACGCCAAACTCTCTGTGGAGTTAGCCTGTGGGGCTGAGTTGGCTGCAAGTGTGCTAGATGCTTGAATTGCATCGTAGGTAGATTTGAGCATGGATGTAAACGAGCCGTCATCATGCGTGATAATTACTGATTCTACGCCTGTTGGGTCTGTAATAGTCGTGATGTTGTCCATTATAACTCCGCACTAAAGCCAAGATAGGAAGAAGAACCAGCCATAAATATGTTATACATCGTATTAGTTGAAAGACCAGATGTACAAGTGACAAACAATGACGGCGATATTGAGGAACTTTGGTTGATACTTATTGAGGAAATACCATATCCAGAACCAGAAGAGTTGAGATATACCTGCAAACCGTAATAATCAAGGGCTTGCACAGTCGTTCTCATTTGAACTGGTAAGCGAGTAGTCCAATAAAGCTGACTTGAACTATATGCCTGACCATAACCTAAGAACATGCTGGCGTTTTCAGTACCGCTTTGGCGATAGTAATACCGTTGGCAGAGGGCTAACTCTCCTTGGAATGTGCCACCTGCTCGTGATGCAAGTGTTGCTACTGAACCAATTTCAAGTTGGCAAGCAGATACATCAAGATAATCAGCAGCGCCAGCAGTACCAGATGCAGGGCTATAAAGAAAAACTACGCACACACCAACTGCATTGCTTGGGACTGTTCCTGTAACCGTTACCTTAGTGTAGGTCGTGTTGAGGTTTGAATTAGCGCTTGAAAGTGTTGTTGATGCGAAGTTAGTTCCCCAACCGCCATTGGCAAAATAAACGCCATCGGTGGATGTGTTTGCCTGTAACCCAACTGTCACGGATGAAGATGAGAAGTTAGAGCCAGCCCGAACATAGAATGAAAAGGTTACTGTCTGTCCGCGCAAAGGTTCAGCGTGAAGCGACTCAATGTTTTGACCAAACTGGATGATAGATGTGTCTGTATTACCAGCAGTCCGTTGTGCGCGTAAGCCATAGGAAAGGTTATTAGCGCCTGTGGTTTGTGACATTGTCATACCAGCCGCGCCACCAAAGCGAGTACCCCACCAATGGTCTGCTACATAAGCAGTTGCCGACTGAGATACTGTTCCGCTAGTTCCACGCTGCCAAATTTCGTGCAATCCGTTGACCAAAAAGTTCTTACCAGCCACGAACGGCGCTACTGCCCCACCCGTATTCTGCTCAACTGTTGAAGTTAATTGTGCGCGACTCATTTATGCACCTGCCTGTGGTGTTGAAGAGTTGGATGGGAGTGTGCTGGCTTCATAGTCAGCCTTTGGCATAGAGGTAAATTCCCCATTGCCTCGATCAATGATGGCGAAAGTTTTTGTTGTGCCATCCATTTGAGTTACATCTAAAAAAGTTACATTTTCCATAATTACAACTCCGCACTAAAGCCAAGGTAACCAGCCGTATTGTTGTCGTTCATCAACTCTATTGGGTTGAGAGTGTTTGTTGCTCCGCTACCAATAGTCACAGTAAGGTCGGCAAGTTTTGTGGTTGATTCAATGTTTATGCTTACTGCGCTAATCGTTCCCAATGCTCCAATACCGTTTTGCTGGATGCGAAGGTTGGCGTAATCTATTGAGGTTGGGATAACGCGCTTGGTTGTCTTAAATTCAACATTGCAAACCACTTGGCTTGACGAGTTGTTGTAGTAAGCCTGTCCATATTTGCCGTATGCAACGCCCGGGGTTGATCTTTCATAATAACGCTCGCAGGCATTTAACTCCCCCTGAAGTGTGCTGCCGTTACGGCGTACTGGAAGGGCTACTGAGCCAAGATCAATCTGAACGCCAGTCACTTCAAAATAATCGTTAGCGCCAGCAGTACCAGTTGGAGCATACGAGAACACAGGAGCGAGTTGCTGAGAGGTTGTTGGAACTGTTCCTGTATATGTGAATCTCTGCCAAGTGGTTGTAAGGGTTGCGTTGTTATTGACAACAGAACCAGTAAAACCGCTATAAGGGCTTTGGTCTACTCCAGTTGAATAACTGATAGCCGCGTTGAGGATATTGCTAGTTGCTGAGAAGTTAGCGCCAGCGCGAGCATAGAACGAGAAGGTAATCGTTTTTCCTGTGAATGGAATAGAGTTTACTGTTTCAAGGGCATTGGTCAGATAGAGAGTGCCAGTTGTGGATGAACCGCTATTGCGCTGAATACGCCCACAATACTGAACATTTGGAAGGTTAGTTGTATCGCCTGTGGATTGGCGTGAAACGGTAATCGCTCCGCTAAATTGGTAATTCTGCCAACGGTCAGCGTTGTAGCCTAAACCAGCCGTTGAAGAGTTAGCGCTACCTGAGGTGCCTCTTTGCCATATATCAAAACACGAATTTATGACTGGGTTGGCTAGGGTTGTTCCAGCCGACCACGATACGCCTGTGCTAGCAGAAGAGTTTGCCACGAGTGTTGAGCCGTCAGCTCCGACATTGAGTGCGGTTTCACTTCCGGATCCGGTTCCAACCAGGATGTCGCCCTTGGCTGTGAATTGGGAGATAGGAATTGCGTTGGCTACTGCGAAGCTGTTAGGTGAAGCGACAACTGCGCTATCGCCAGCAACCAAGGCAGTCAATCCGGTGATCGATGTGCCAGTCGTTGCGGTGTAATCAGTTCCGCGCACCAAGCGAACGCCGTTGATGTAGACCTCTTCGGCTCCGACTGTATAGGTCAATGATGTTGAGAATCCGTCGGTTCCTGACAATGAGGTTTCGCCGCCGGTTGCTGTATAACGCCAAGTCTGTACGGAAACCGATCCGCTAGGTCCTGTCGCTCCAGTTGCACCTGTGGCTCCGACTGGGCCAGTTGCTCCAGTTGGACCTGTGGCTCCGGTTGCGCCGACTGCTCCGTTGCTTCCAGCTGCGCCAGTTCCACCAGTTCCACCGGTTCCACCTGTCGCTCCGACTGGACCCGTTGGACCAGTTGGACCCGTTGCGCCAGTTGCGCCGACAGTTCCGTTTGAACCTGCTGCTCCGGATGCACCTGTGCCACCGGTTCCACCAGTTCCACCAGTTCCACCAGTTCCACCAGTTCCACCTGTGCCGCCGGTTGCTCCGGTTGGGCCTGTGGCTCCTGTGGGACCAGTTGCTCCGGTTGCTCCAGCTGCGCCGTTTGATCCGGCTGGACCTGTGGCTCCAGTTGCACCCGCTGGACCTGTGGCTCCGGTTGCGCCAGTTGCTCCGTTGGCTCCGTTAGAACCTGAAGCACCAGTCGCGCCAGTTGCGCCGATTAATCCTGCGACTGCGAAATTCCAGATTGATTGAGCGCCAGAGCCGCTTGTTGTATCAACATTCAAAACCAAAGTGGTTGAGTTGATCGAAGTGATAACACCTTCCATCCAGTTCGTTGGCGATACTGGGTAAATGGCGCGGATTCGTTGTCCGACGATGAAGGCACCTTGGTAGGAACCTGCCAAAGTAAATGTCTGTGATCCTGTGCCAATGGTGACACTTGTCAATGAAGCGACGCCAGAGTACCCGGTTCCAGTTGGACCAGTTGCTCCCGTCGCACCCGTCGCACCTGTGGCTCCAGTTGCGCCAGCGGCTCCAGCTGCGCCAGAAGCACCAGCGGCACCAGAAGCACCTGCGGGACCTGTTGCACCAGTTGGACCAGTCGCTCCGGTTGCGCCATTGGCTCCGTTAGCGCCTGAAGCACCTGCGGGACCTGTGGCTCCGGTGACACCTGCTGGACCTGTCGCACCAGTCGCGCCCGTTGGTCCTGTCTGACCGATTGGACCTGTTGCACCCGTCTGACCGATCGGACCAGTTGCGCCAGTAGCACCGACTGAACCTGTAGCACCGACAGCACCGACAGCACCGTCAAGGTTGACTGTCCAAGATGTGAATGTGCCAGTTCCTAGCGTCTTGGTGACATTG
>Ga0207957_1000071_pt1 | contig 23808 bp, 48 predicted proteins | sample CryBogCBH27Jun07_FD_184603 | JGI IMG/M metagenome (GOLD analysis project Ga0207957, IMG submission 184603) | Freshwater microbial communities from Crystal Bog, Wisconsin, USA - CBH27Jun07 (SPAdes) | ecosystem: Environmental > Aquatic > Freshwater > Lake | place: Crystal Bog, Wisconsin, USA...
TCTTGCGCTGGTTGTTCACGATTAAAATAAACTTCTTCACCATCAATGTTTAATGTGCAAGTAGAACCATCAAGTGCGTATGACACTAATCTTGGTTCTTCTGGTTGCTCTAGTCCAATCACATTGGTATCACGCAAGTATTCATCGTTTAACTCTGCGACTGTTGGTTGTTCTAGTGCTTCTTCGCACGCATTGATTGCACCTTTTACCCATGCAGTTTCATATACTCTGTCGTTGTTTAAACAATTTAAAACTTTTAATGCTTTGTGTATTGCTTTAGTTTGTTTGTTCATTACCATTCCGTTTTGTTAGGTTCATCGCAATCATACGGGTCTAGCGTGGCTTTCCACATATCCCACATAGTCCATGAGTCACCAAGATGATTAAAACTATGTTTGGCGATGCCGTAGTTATCTCTTACCGAAGCCCAAACTTTAGAGTCCATTGGTAAATACATTGCGCCAATATCAATCAATGGTAAATTGCGTAGATGGTGTTCTTTAGGCAGCGTTTTAAGATTAACGTCTATCTGTTTCATATTGTGCAACCTTCATGCAATTCACGTTTTGCTTTTAAATATGTTTCATGAGCCAATTTAATATTATTAAATCTACCTAAATATTTATTTTTTCCATTAATTGTAATAGAAGATTTCCATTTTTTAGAATAATTATCCCAATGAACGCCTAAATATCCCGATTCATTGTTGTAAGAAATATTTTTTCTATTTTGTCCATTTATTTTTTTACAAACATTTCTTAAATTTTCAATTCTATTGTCATCTTTAATGCCATTAATATGGTCAATTATATTTTTTTCAATTTTTCCATAAATATATAACCAAGCCAAACGATGTGCATAATATGTTTTTCCATTTATACCAATTACAACATAACCAATTTTATTTTTAGCTCCAGCAATATTTCCAATTTTATTTCTATTGCTTAATTGAATTTTCCAAGTAAATAAACCAGTTAATTCATTATAATTTAATATAGATTTTAAATATTCTTGTGTAAACATGATGTGTCCTAATCAACGTTGAGTGAGTATGTGGCTGACAGATGGATTAGCATCTTATCACTTACCCGCACTCCTGCGACCACAAAATCATTATAACTTAATTAAACAACACCAGCCACCATCATTTTTCTCCAAATAAATTCATGAGAAAACTGCAAAGCTGTTTCATAGTCATATGGATATTTCCATTCGTTAGGCAGCAGACCAATAGAGATTTGTATTGCATCTACCATAAATCCTTTGCCTGATTGCGTTAAGCTGGTCATGGCTGCATCTACGATTTGAACTGTGTAATTGTCGCAGTCATCGCCAATGTCATCCCAGCAATTTACGCCACCGCTAGAGATACCCATAGATTTTTGCGGATAGCCTAAACGTGAACCATCATGGCGCATCCATATAGCCCATAATTCAAGACATTCTTTAAGCCTAACAACATCAATATTCATTATTAATGCCTAGCGTATTCTTTATGATATTTATTTCTAGCTTCTTCAACAACCAATTTAGCTAAATTAAAATCTTCATACAATCCAAAATGTTTATCTTTTCCATCCACTTTGAATCTTACACGCCATTTTTTACTATTTTTTTCAAAAGTTATTCCTTTTACTTTTGAAGTATTTGTCGTTGGAATTTTATAATTCATCATATTTTGAGATTGTGTTACATCTCTTAAATTTTCAATACGATTATCAGTTTTAATGCCATTAATATGGTCTATGTTATTTTTTGGCATTTCACCATAAACATAAAACCAAGCTAAACGATGCGCTTTATATTTTTTATTATTTAAACTAATATATAAATATCCAGTTTTATTTAAAGAGCCAGCAATATCGCCAATTTTTATTCTTCCATTTGTTGAACGCAGCCAAGTAAATATTCCAGTTTTTGCATCAAAATATAAATTTAATTTTAATTCACCTTTTGTCATATTTAGTTTCCATATAAATATCTAGCAGCTTCTCTTATAGCTTCAGCCAATGTGGTTTCTCTTGTATTCTTTGGCAGCTTGGCAAGTTGTTCTTCGGTAAAGATTGCAACTTTATTCTCACGCCATCCGTTTTTCTTAATAACAAAAGGGTCAGGTACGCTTGGCACCATGTTAGCCAACGAACTTCTAATTCTTGCCATCAGAAGGAAACCCAAATGCAAATACCAAAATTAACCACCTTATCTCACATGAAGTACGTTTAGTGTAAACCACTATTGTCGGGATTAAATAGATAGAACGAAAATTTAATCCCAATACAAAGAACATGGTCTACTCCTAATTGATTGTGTAACTATACATCATTTTTTACAATGATTGTATAAATCTTGCAACCAAAACCAAACAATGACAAAAGGCAGCCATATAGGAAAAGTAATAATTACCAGCCATATTTTATGTTTGAGTTTCATTCAGTTCTTTTATCTTTTGTTTGTAGAGTGCTTTTATATCTTTTATGTCATCAATGGTGAGCTTTGCTGGTTCATGTGGACCTTCAAGCCATAATACTTGTTGTAATCCTATTTTATTAATTAGATTTTGTCTGTATTTAACAATATTTCCCGACAAATGATTATTACAATAAGAATTACATTGTTTATGTACGTTTAATTCATTAAATCTTAATTCAGGATGTGCGCCTGTAGTGAGATAATGCCCAGCAGCATATTGAACGTCTGCCGTTGTTCCACAACTAATGCAAGGTTCTTTTTCATCTCTAAGTCTAATGTATTGGTTAAATATGGCTTGCGCTTCTTTAAGCCAGTCTGCTCTTGACTTAAGTTTTAGTTTAGCCTCACGATGCTTTTTGCGTTCTTTGACTTCTCTAGTTTTCTTTGCAGTGGCTATAGCGCAATCAAACCCACAGACAGATTGCAATGGTCTAGTGGGTGTAAATTTTTCACGACATATTTTACAAGTTTTTTCTTTGGGTTGCTTGGTCATATTTTTTTACAAATTTCAGTTATCCAATCAATTAAAGCATCAGGAGTATATTCACGCTGATATTGTGTGCAACGTTTAGTTCCTTTTACATTACCACAAATTGACCTATCTGTAGATGCTGTATTCTTGGGGGGGGGGGCGGTAAATCATTAAAACCAATACCACATATATATAATTTTGTTTGTTTATGTGCAACATGACCAAAATCAAATTGGTCTATTTCTATTGTAAAACCACCAAACTCATCACAAAACATACCTACAGGTAATTCAGCTTCTTTAAATAATCTTGAACTTGCTGGATGCTCTAATACACCGCCATTTAATCTAACTTGAGCTAAAGCTAAATATGCTAATTGTTTTTCACCTTCTCTAGGATTTGCCATGTGAGATAATTGACCCCAAGCTCTACAAGGAGGATGAGCAATAACTGGCATTTTTTTGCAAAAAGTTCTTGCATCTCGATTAATGTCGTAAACTTCATATATATCAAAATCTTTATAACGACTATCATTCCTGGCAAATAATACAGCTATTTTATTCACTTAATTTAACATTCCTTTCCGCACCAACAGAATATATAAATTCTATAAACTCACTAAATTGAGGTTTAGTCATTTTGCTTGTACGCATCCCAAGCATAACCATTCCGCCATCTAAACCCATTGCAATTCTTTGAGTTTCATTTTTAAAAGCTGCCGATAAAATATCTTTCCATTCTTCAGAATCTAAATAAACTAATTGACCATTTACTACCCATTGAAGTTGTTTAGAAAAACATTCAAGCAAAGACCACATTAAAGCATTTTGCTCATTGTTTCGAGTCAGCTCATCAATAACAACTTTTTTTGGCTTTACATCATTAATTTCTAATGAACGCAAATAATCGCAAGCATAATCAACAACGTTTGTATTCCGCAGAATAAATATTTTTTTCAAAATAAACGCTCCTGTGCTGTTTCAGCTTTAATACGTTTGCAAGATGTTTCAAAGTAATCTGCATCTAATTCACAGCCAACCAATTCAAAGCCTAAATTATTGCAAGCAATAGCGTGTGAACCTGAACCTAAATGCGTATCAAGTATCTTGTCACCTTGTTTAGCGTAATTTGTTAATAGCCATTCATATAACTTAACTGGCTTTTGTGTAGGGTGTATGCGTATTTCTTTATTTTTCATATCACCTTGCAACATTCCCTGCCATTGAAATCTAAAATTTCTTACTGCTGTTTTAAATGATGTATAAGCTAATTCACTATCAGCAAAATCAGTTGCACCATTTACTTTATCCCATACAATCCAACAAGGGCTAGATGCGTTTGGTATGTTTGTAATAAAATGATTTGCACCCCAAACAATTTGATTTTTACTAATTCTTTTTAATTGAATAAAATAATCAATATCAGGTGCTTTTAAATCATTACCAGCAAAAGATTTATAATCTTTAGCAACAGCCAGCTTTCCTCTTGATTTATTTGCATCGCCATTTTCACCAATTCCATAAGGCGGGTCAACAATAGCCAAATCAAAAGCATTGTCAGATAATGACTTCATGTATTCCATGCAATCAATGTTATGCAAGGTGCAGTTTTTAATAATTTCAGTTTTCATTTTTTCTTAACCTTTTCGACTTGTTTTGGTTTTACATACGGGATTATTTCTGTATATCGTTTGTGTATATAGTTTTTGGTTTTTACAGTAACATTTAAGTTACCTTTGGCAATGAATTCAATATCATTACCAAATACATCAAACATTGTTTTGATAAATTCATAAACCTTTTGCTCATCTTTGGTCAATTTAATCTCTTAATGTTTAAAGAGTCTAAAGTGACTTGCAAACGTTTTCTATTGGCTTCACGTTCTTCAGCAGTAAACTTGCGTGGCAATCCAACGAAATCTTTATGAGCTTCAATAGTAGACCTGCATTGAGCTTTGAATTGGTCACAAGATGGTGCGTAATCATAGTTATGCAGCAAAGCGTTCTTAATACGGTTAGGCGATATTCCAGCCAGTTCCTCAGCCCAAACTTGTTTAGCGTTAGCGATGCCAATATCTACGCCATCTACAATCTGACCTAGCTTAAACTTATCTGTAAATGAGTTGCCAAACCTTCCATGCAATCTCATAAATATTCTATCTACCCACTCGGCAGGTAACTTATTCATCATTTTTAACCTCTATCTCTTTAGCTTGGTAATAAGGGATGCCACTTGAGTTTGTAAAAATAGAACGAGCTGCTGCCATCGTATCTTCTTTAAATGATTTGGACTGTGGCTTTTTATTCCATTCATCTTTGTATGTAATCCAACTGCGTTCGCAACAAATAGTAATCGCTTGTTCTACAGATATTCCTGATAACTTTGCCTCACGCTCAATAGCTTTAAAAGAACGTTCGGTTAATTCACCAGCTTTCTTTGCTTTACGAACCTTTAGATAATCAGCCAACAAATCCGTAGGAATTGATGGTATGTATTTTTTTTGTTCTGTTCTGTTCTGTTCTGTATCTGTTCTGTTCTGTGGCGTTACTGTAACGTTACTTTCCTGTTTCTTTTTCTCACGATACTTCGCAACCCTTACTGAGCTTGAGTCTGATATGAATTGACGTTTATCCCAATTGAGTATTTCATTATCAGAATTAATAAAACCTTTTGATAAAAATATCTCTTTTGTTTTAACCCATTCTTCAGGTGTTATACGCAATTGAAACGTTACTTCTTCATCTTGTAACGTTACATCATCGTTACATCTAAAGCAAAATAACATTATTAATCTACGCTGATTAACTTCACTAAGCATCTGCACTTTAGGGTCGTGTGCAAATTCAGAATATAATCTGAACCATTGATTTGCCATAATTTAATCCAAAAAAAAGGCTTCACCTGCTAACTCACCTTTTTTAAGGGTGTTGGTGGAACGGTATAGTGACCGCCAGTTAGCATGTGAAGCCCCCACTATAAAATATCTCCACCACGAGATAAGTAATACATTAGCTTCTTTTTTTTTATTCGTCAAACGCAACAGTGCGCTCAATCAATACAGCCTGTGCAGTTGCCACTGGAGAAACTTCGTCCTCGTCATCGAGCAAGTCTTTAAAGTAAGCGTTTTCATCCGAGCGACCCATCATATAAGCTGTAGAGAAACAGACCCATAATGAACTTACGTCACGAATATAGTAGAAATCGTTATTGCTAGGATGCCTTGTCAAATTGTGACCTTGCTTTTCAGCCCACGTTTCAAACTTCTCACGAATATCTTGTTCAAGCATTTTATTTTCCTAAATGTTTAAAGTAATTATCAAGAGCTAAAAATACATACGAAGGCACTTTATCGCCTTTGATTATTTTTTTCATCCAATGACGGCTTATTTCTGTATGCCTTTCAATAGCACTAAAGTTATAAATGCCACTCATTAGCATTGTTTTAATCTTATCTTCTGAATATTCCATAAATTACCTTTCTTGATAATGAAACGAATCATATCATAAGAAAATATAAAATAGTTTAATTTATTTTAAAATAAATGTTGCATTGTATCTTTAATTAGTATAATATGTAGGTGTGGTGATTGATTAATTTTTGAGGAGTTTGAGATGAACAATATTGAGTTTTTTAATTACGTTTACGGATACTACGGTGTTGGTGGTTTGTACGGAATGAATTTCAATGATGACGAAATTCGAGCTGCCATCGAAATAGTGCGTTTGGGAAATCGGTTTGGGATTGAGTTTGTTGGTGACAGCATAGACCGAGAACACGTTTTGGTAGTTTTGAAAGAAAATTTTGTTGCGGAAGGAGCTTGAGATGGAAAACGATAGAGTTGCTGTGAACGAACGGGTAGCTTTGGGAATGTTTTACGAAGCTGGTTATAACAACGAAGAATTATTAGGAATTGCAATGCGAATGATTCGAGCGTTGATTCCAGTTGCGAACGGTTATTACTATGCCGATGACGTTGCTGCTGCAATTTATGATGACGAACCTTACGAAAGGATTGCGTAATGAATTTTTTGATTGCTAGAAAAGACGATGGTGTTTTTCAAAAAATTGGCGTGTGTATGGAAAATGCGCCAATGGATGCTGGGTTGCCAATGGTAGCTTATGGATTGGCGGTCAATGCTCGTTACTTTTTCAATGACGAGCCAGCAGCAGTTGCTTACGATATTGTTTTGGGTGGCATTGAGTATCGTGTCAATAAGTTTTAACTTCTAGCTCCTTCGGGAGCTTTAACTTTTTTTCAATATATTACAAAATAAGTGTTGACACCATGCTTAATTAGTATATAATAAGAACTGTAGTGATTGATTAATTTTTAAGGAGAACGAAATGATTTACAGATTTAGAGTTGCCGAAAATGTTTACGAGTTTGAAGCTGAAGGTGCTGGCGAAGCGATGGAAATGTGTAATCGTCAAGTGATGGATGGATTAAACATTGGTCCGTTTGCCTGGTTTGATGCGATTGAGCCAAACATGTTTTATTGTGCTGCTGGTAATTTTTGGGATTAATTGAGGAGCGACAAAATGTTAAATAAACAAGGAATTGAATTGGTAGTTAATCGTTTGTTTGTTAAGTATGGTGATGGGATTCAGTTTGACATTATGGATTTGAATAAGATTTGTGATGCGCCTCGCAAAATTTTAGAGGCTGACGGAAATATTGCGGATGCAATCGAAGCTATTGAATTGGCAATTGAACAATACCGTATTAACTAGGAGTTTAAAAATGGAATACGCAATAGGAACTAAATATTTAACTCGTGGCAAGTTTCCACGCCTTTGTACCGTAATCGAAATTTTAAAAACCTACAATTCTAAAAGCGAGTTAGTAAAAGTTCGGTATATTTCAGAACACGAATTTATGGGTCAATCAGTCCTTAACCACGATGTAGTACCCGCTTCTATTGCGATGGGTATATTTGAACTTGAAAATAAAAAGAAATAATTTAAATATATTTTAAAAAAAGCATTGACATTAAACTTATTTAGTATAAACTGTAATTGTAGTGATTAGTTATTAATGCCCTTCGGGGCTTTCTTGAGGAGCGACAAAATGGAAAAGAAAATCAGTAATCATGCTGCTGCTGCGAAAATGATTCGCCAATACATGAAAGCCAATGGCTTTGTTGGGCGTGTCAATGCGGAAGCGTATAGCATGGGTAGCAGCGTTCGTATTTATGTTCAAGATTTGCCACCAGCTCGTGCGAAAGAGTTAGAAGATTATGCTGGGCAATTCGAGTACGGGCATTTTGATGGGATGCAAGATTTGTACGAATACAGCAACGTTCGTGAAGATATACCGCAAGTTAAGTATGTTTTTGTGTACAACGAAATTAGTGCTGAAATGCGTCAAAAAATTTGGAACTTTGTAAAAGTGTATTTTAACGGATTAGAAGGTGCGCCTGAAAACGCTGAAGATGCTGGGAATTATTATGTACCAAACTTCAATATGTACGGCAACCAATTAATCTACCAGGCTTTCAAAGGTGGTTACATGAATGAATACTTTTGGAACTTTGTGAACGGTGTTGTAGAACAAGAAGCTGCTTAATGAATAGCCCCTTTGGGGGCTGAAGGGTTGAAAATGGAAGTTGGATTTATTAGAGCGTTAGACTTTGCTGCTCAAAAGCATGGCAATCAACGTAGGAAGGGTGTAAACGCTTTACCTTACATAGTCCATCCGATTGAGGTTGTTCGTGTTTTGGTTGAGGCTGGCGTGATTGATAACAATGTTTTGTGTGCTGCTGTCTTGCACGATGTAGTAGAAGATTGCGGAGTAAAGTACGAGGAATTGGTTGAGTTGTTTGGTGGTCGAATTGCCGAAATCGTAATGGAAGTTACAGACAATCGAGCATTAAACCAGGCAGAAAGAAAAGAAGCGCAAATTGCTCACGCTCCGTTTTTAAGCTACGAAGCAAAGTTAGTAAAGTTTGCTGATAAGATTTGTAACGTTCGTGATGTGTTAAACGACCCACCGCCAAATTGGGATTTGCAACGTAGAAGGGAATATATCGAATTTGCCGAACAAGTTTGTGCTGGGATTGGTTTTGTAAATCCGTACTTGGAACAATATTTCAACGATTTAATTTATTGAAATATATTTGAATAAAGTTGTTGACATTTAATTTTACTTCAATTAATATGAGGGTGTGGGTTGATTGTGACCCGTTTACTAGGAGCGAAAAAATGAGAGCTGCAAAATTAGAAAAGTTGTTAAATAATCTTCCTTTGTTACCTAACTTGGTTTGGAATCGTGAAGCCAAAGAGCTTGTCGATGCGATGGTTAAGCCTCGTGGGTTCATTCGTGACGGTATGTTGTTTGTAAGCGGTGAAGAAGGTGATGATGCTTGCGATTACTATGGTGAATATCGTGGTGGTTATGCTTGGATTAATCCTGTGTTAGAAAACTTTGCTGAAAAAAACAATTGCTACTGGGAATGGGAAAACGCTGGTTGCATAGTTTTGTGTGAAAAATAATCAATAGCTCCTTCGGGAGCTTTTACTAGGAGCGACAAAATGAACTTACAGAACGTCATCAATGAACTTCAAGCTGCTACCGCAGAACTCAAGGCTGATAACGATGCAGCCGAACTCAAATCAAAACTTACTTTTGAAAATCCTATCAATGCTCGTGATTGGCAAAATGGATTAAATCAAGAATACGCAGACCAATTAAATTTAGAATCAATGTTTGGGGATTATTAAAATGAATAAAGTAGATAAATGGGTAGTTTTTTGGACTGTAGCTAGTGGAATTTTCTTTGTGTATAGCTTTGTAAAATGGTGGTATTGCTTATGAGTGAGCAACAATTTCAAGCTGAAGTGATGGACGAACTTAGACAAAAGGAAGAAAAGATGAACACGTTTGAAAAACTATCGAAACTAAATGTTTCAGACCACGTTGAAAAAAAAGGTCGCTTTAGTTATCTTTCTTGGACTTGGGCTGTATCTGAATTGCGTAAGGCTGCGCCCGATGCAACATGGGAAGTAATCAAGTATGACGGTATGCCGTTCTGCAAAACAGAATGTGGTTACTTTGTAGAAGTAGCAGTAACAGTAGATGGAATTACATTAAGCCAAATTCATCCTGTGTTAGACAATAACAATAAAACGATTCCTGTACCAAATGCTTTTCAAATCAATACAAGTATTCAACGCTGCTTAGTTAAAGCAATTGCGCTACATGGTTTAGGTTTGTATATCTACTCAGGCGAAGATTTACCCGAAGAAGAAACAAAAGCTGCGCCAGTTGCCAAGCCAGCACCAGCTACGCCAAAGCTAGAACCGCTTGAATATTACAAAGGTCACATTGGCAAAGCAAAATCTTTAGCAGAATTGCAAAAGGCTTATAGTGAAATTTACCCTGTGATTAAAAATCATCCAGCAATCTTGACCGAAATTAATAAAGTCAAAGAAGATTTAAAATCATTATTTAACGAAGCAACAAACGTTTAGGAGTTTAGAATGACTTCACTTTATGAACTAAGCACAGAATACCAAGCAATTCAAAATAAGCTGCTTGATTCTGATTTCGATGAACAAACTATTGCCGATACTTTAGAAGGTGCTGCTGGCGAGTTAGAAGTTAAAGCTGTAAACGTGGCTATGTTTATTCGCAATCTTGAGGCTTCAGCCGATGCAATTAAAGAAGCTGAAAAGCAAATGGCTGACAGACGCAAAACTTTGGAAAAGAAAGCGGATGCAATTAAGACATATCTTAAAAACAATATGCAAGCCTGTGGCATTACAAAAATTGAATCTCCATACTTTGCCTTAACTCTTAAAAAGAATCCGCCAGCCGTTGTTATTGACAATGCAGGACAGGTTCCTAGTAATCTTTATGTATATCCTGAAGCTCCTGCGCCTTTTCCTAATAAAAAAGCAATTGCAGAATTGTTAAAAGCAGGTGAAGTAGTAAATGGCGCACATTTAGAGCAGGGTGAAAGGTTGGAAATTAAATGAGTTCAAAACTAGAAACAGCATTTAATAAATTTCACGAAGAAAACCCAATGGTATATACATTGTATATACGATTTGCTAGAGAAACTAAAAGCAAAGGATATAAACATTTTGGGATTGCTTCAATTACTGAGCGTGTTCGATGGGAAGTAGCAATCAATACAGTAGGTGACAAATTTAAAATTAATAATAATCATCGTGCTTTTTATGCAAGGTTGCTAAATGCAACTTCTGAATTTAAAGATTTCTTCAGAACTCGTGAACAACATTAAGGAATGAAATAATGGAATCAAACTTAATAATCAAATCACTTTATGGTATGGCAAATCCAAAGCCATCAAAAGAGTATCAAAAGAAATTACAAGCTGCCATAGATTATCTTGGCAATAGATATGTTTTAGCAAATCCAATTCAAAGAAAAGGGAAATAAATAATGGCTTCAGTAAACATCACTCATATTATCGGTAACGTAGGAAATGACCCTACAACAAACACTTTGCCAAATGGTGACATGGTTGCAAACTTTTCAGTAGCTACTAGCGAAAGTTGGAAAGATAAACAAGGACAAAAGCAAGAAAAAACACAATGGCATCGCATGGTTTGTTATCGCAAATTAGCTGAAATTGTAGAAGCGTATGTACGCAAAGGTTCTAGCGTATATTGCGAAGGTAAAATTGAATATAGTAAATTTACTAATAAAGATGGAATCGAAAAAGATAGTACGCAAATTGTAATTAATGAATTAAGATTATTAGATAAAAAAGCTGAATCTCAAGGCGCAGGTACAGCTTCACAAAACAAAGGTGCTGGCAATACTAACCCTTCTGATTTTGAAAATTTTGAGGATGATATTCCATTTTAGAGTCAGCGGGCGAAAGCGCATTTAGTCTGACAGGTCAGACCATAATATATTGCGCTCACTTTATATTAACCTGCGTGAGTAGCCCATCAATTTAGGAGTTTAAAATGTCTAATGAAAGTTTTTACGACAAGCTAATGAAGTTTGAAGAATACAAGTATTCAATGTATTTAATGTTAAAAGAAAAGCCAATGTGTATTCCTGATATTTTAGATTTTTTTCCATTGACTCGTTCTGCAACACAAAACATGATTGAAGCATTTGTAGTTAAAGGTCATTTAAATTTCTTTATAGATATAAATCCCAAAACGGGACGCAAGTTAAAATTCTATAAATATGCTGGAATTGAATATACAAAAAAGACTCGTGATGACTTTATTGATTTTTTTGTCAGAAACGGAACTTCTAAAGAAGAAGTAAAAGAAACTAAAAAGCCTGACTGGTATAATCCCCATGCTACCGTTTACAAACTTTTAGACAAAAGGCGTGAACCAGCACCAAGAAATAAAAAAACAAATAATTTTAAAGGCATTGGTTCTTCATTTTCTATGATGGAATTTGCATAATGATTGTCGAAACTGTTTATGAAAAATGGGAAAATGGCGTAAAGGTTATTCCAACAGAGGAACAAATTATGGAATATAGATATTTAGAAATGCTTGGAAAGGCTGTGAGGAATCTTTTAAGCAAGCCCCATGAAGATGGTGAACTTACCAATAAAGAAATTGGAGGCATTGTGTTTCAATACGTTCAGGCTTTGGAAAAAGAATCAATGCGAGATGCTAGAGAACGTCAAAATAGAAAGGAAAAATGATGAATAAGCATCAAGAATTAGAACAACAAATATTGAAATGTTGGGGATTAAAAGATGACATCCATGTTTTGACTGAAGGTGCTGATTGGACAAAAATTGACCCCATATTTATGGACAGGCTTTTAAGTATTGCCAGCGTACATGAAATGCACATGGAAACATTATGGGGCGTATATGAAGAAGCGTTACAAGAATATTATAATATTAAAAATTTGAATGATGCACGAGATATAAATTTTAATGAACCGTCTTCATGTTTAGACTCTGCTTATGAACGTAAAGCAATAAAAGAAGGCTTGGTTAAAAATCCTGTATTTCCTGAAAATCAACTTGATGAATACCCTGACAATTCTAAGGATAGATAATGAATATTAAATTTAATTTTGATGATGAATCTGCTGTATTTGAAGTGTTAGATGATTTTTTTGTAGCTATGCTTAAGCGTGAATTAAGAAATCAAAAAGGTATGATTTATGAATGGAGTTCAAAAGAAGATATAAAAATAACAAAAGAAAATATCAAAGCAATTAAACAATTATTAAGTGAGTATGACGTATGAAACCTAAAAAAATATTACTTGCAGTTTTAATGGCATTACAAGAATGGAAGCGATACAATCCCCAATAATAGGGGATAGACTCCACCACTACCATAGTGGCAAGTGGCTCTTGTAAAACGCTACAAAGATAGTTACTTTGGGAAAGGCTTGGAACGCTGGTCAGAATAAACCCTATAGCGTGTTGCATTTTCTTCTGACTGGCGCAAATCGCATCTATCTTAAACTCAAAATGCGAAATTCCAAGCAATAACTAAACACATTAAAATACACATTTAAATACACATTAAAATGTGTAAATCATAGTTTAAATTTTGTATTGAATCTATACTACAAGTTTAGTTTTGTGTGTAATTTTAAACAATTTATTACAAACAAACTATTTAGTGTCTAATATATTTGAAACTAATTTAATTTTTCTACTTCAACATACATACGCAAATCATCACCACTAAACTCAATCAATCCCTGGTCTGTGTAAAGCGTAATAGTTTGATTGTCATAATCAACCGCAACCGTTTCAATTACATTGCCTAGAATTTTCTCACATAGGGCTTGATTTTGGTCTGTCATTTAAAATAACCTTCCTTTAGTTAAAGCAAATAAATACGGGTCTTTTGAATTTTTTTTAAGATTACATGATGCACAAGCTATAACTAAATTTGAAATAACGTGTTTACCGCCTTTAGATAATGGTTCGTAATGGTCTATATGATAATTGCTTTCACATTTACAATTACACCAATAACATATTTTCTTTTGATTAGTTACCCAATTTAATATGTTTTTAGAACTATCTCCCTCTTTTTTAATTGCTCGTCTTTTTGAACTGTAATTAAATATTGTAATAGCCCGTTTATTTATATTTTTAATAGCCCATAATCGTGAGTTTTTATTACATTTTTCTCTATTTAATTCACGATATTTTTTTTGATATTCAGAACGAGAGGCATTATATTTTTTTGTTTTTTCTTTATAATGCGCTGAATCTTTTATTTCTAAGAATTGTAAATATCTACAAGATTTACAATATTTTTGAACGCCAAATTTTCTTGATTTATCTTTTTGATATTCAGATAATTGTTTTTCTATTTTGCATTTAGAACAAACTTTTGTGGTAATATTTTGATAGTCCATTTCAACCCCTTTAGTTGATTTGTGATGTGGGATAGGAAATTGCCGTTTCCTGTCCCTTTTATTATATCATTCCTATATCACAATTATGTCGTTCAATTTCACCATATTCTTTATGAATAATGATAGCGCACATATCCCGACCAGCTCTGTAACCTTGCCCTTGATGCCAAGCATCTCTAGCTGCCAATGTTCTAAAATATTCTACAATTCCACCATGATATTCTTTTACATCTTTATGATGAACGTGTCCAACATACCAATATCTAAATTTTGAAGTTCCCCATTCTGAAGGTTTATCTGCTGCCATAATTGACAACATATCTTTGCCTTTAATAGTATCGCCATGAGTAGAACCAATTAAAACTTTTCCAAATTGATAATACCAAGCAACAGCAGGGGATAAATCTACTTCTATTCTAGGTTCATTATGAAAATAACATGAAATCATTAATGCTAAAGCATAAGATGAATGACCATCATGGTTGCCTTTATTAATTCTAAATATAACTTTTTGATGTTTTTCTAATAATCTTTTTAAACAATAAATAATTGCTCTTAATCCAATTTGTTGAACTTTAGCCCATCTTCCATCAACGTCAAGTTGGTGTCCTGAATTAGTAATATTTTTTTGATTATCAGCATGAAACATATCACCAAGATTTAACAACAATGCAGTTTCTGAATTTGGAGAACTTGCGATAAGTCTATCAATAGCACCGCAAGTAAGATTTTCAGCTATTGCTAAATCAAAATCATCACCAGCATCTTTAGACCAAGCATATAAACCAAAATGAGGGTCGCCCATTGGAATTACTGTAAGAATATCTTTTTGATTTAATTTAGGAGGCTCAATTATTGGAGCTAATCCTTTTATATCTTGAGATAAACTAATAACAAAATCTTTAATAACTTCTGTTAATTTATCTTGGTCTAGTGAAGTTTTAACCCATTGCAGCTTAGGTTTTCCATCAGCATCATAAAGCGTAGAGTGACCTCTAACAATAAAAGGCTCAGGAACAATACGAAGCATATCGTGTTGAGGGCTATAGCCATGAAGCGCAGCTCTTTTTCTTACAGCATCATAAGCACTTTGAATAGTGCCTTGACAAACATTTAATGCTTGAGCTGCTTTTCTTTGTGAACCATATTCATTAATAGCGTCAATAATTTCTTTTTGACGCTCAGTTGCAAATTCTTTTAAGCCTTCATCTATCATGTAAGCCTTTCCTACCAATTATATGCTGCACCCACTCCAACAAAATAATCAGTTTTGCCATTAGTTAGCTGGTCTATTGAACCAGTTGCTTTAATATGAATGTCTTTAATATCGACAATCCCTTGATTTGCTTGCAATCTTACCGCAGTAGTGCCGTTTTTAATACCACCATATATTCCAACGTCACCATGAATGTTTAATGACAAAAATGGCAATGATTCATCTTTAATGTAAGAAGTAGTAATTCCTGTATCTGTATTTAATACAGTCGTTACAGTTTTAGGGAACAAATCATTTTTTGGAATTGAAATTGCAGCCAATACTTGCTCGTTGTTGTTATTTACAACAGCTTCAGGCAATTTTGCTTTTTGTTTGATTTTTTGACTGTTTTTAAAGACCTTTACAGGCTTTTTAATTTCAACTTGAGCTACTGGTTCATCTTTTACAATTGGCGCAGGAATAGCCACTACACTGTTTGTTTGCGTCACTTGTTTGTGTAATTTGCCATCAATCCAATGTAAAGTTAATACACATACCAATAAAATAATAGCCGTTTCGCAAATTAGCTTAACAATTGCCATATTTAAGTTATTTACAAATGATTCTAATTTACAAATTAAAACGTACATAAAATGTTTAATATTTTGCCACATTTAATTATCCTTTAAACAAAGTTGACGTTCAGCTTCACGCCTTTTGTAAATACCATAACATTTATTAGATTTAATCTTACAATCTTTTCCGCCTACAAAAGTCCAGCGTTTAAATTCATTACACGCCCCAATTAAATCATTGGCATTGGCTTTTTTAACAATAGTGGAATTACAAAATGAATAAGAGCCTACATTGTATGCAAGGCTTACAAAAGCATCATATTGATTTTGTGTAATGCGTGACGTTACACATGACGAAACCGCTTGACCAGCTTTAGAAGTATTTTGTTTTAAATCTTCTAACGCTTTAGGAACGGTTACATTTTGATTTGGAGTAATAGAAGCGTTACCAAATCCATTGGTGATAACGCCTTTTGTATCTTTATATGGAACTGGGCTATAACTTTCTTGAGCTGCTAAAAAAATAAGACCACTAGCAGATAAAGATAGTAAGGCTGCTTGCCATTTATCCATTTTGGTCTATATCAGATTCTTCTAATACAGTAATTTTACCTGATTTTAGAGCCTTAGTTTCTGCATTAGTTCTTTTAACTAACAACATATAACTTTTATGTTTGTAATACCAATTAATAAAGAAACCGCAGACTGCAATTAACATGCCGATAATTACACCGATTTCACTTAATGCTAGACCAGCAATTATGCTACCAGTTGCGCCTGAATATTGAATAGCGTTTCCAGCTTGAGCTGCTTTGTCTGCGAAATCTTCTTTATTAACCATGACACTTTAACCTTTCTTAGACTTTGGTGAATCATTCAGCACATCAGCTTCAACTTCTACTGCTGCTGATTCCACTGTTGCTGGAACTTCCTCTGCAATTTCTGTAGCAATTTGTGCTACTTTTGTAGCACTAAAAGCATCAGCAGGGATTTGGTCTAATGGCGTAACATTAGTATCAAATTCAGCGTTTAAAGATGTTGAAAATAAAATTGTCATGGTTTTTCCTTTATTAAAATTAACGTAATTCAGCCCAATTAGTAGCTCCTGAGCCACCAGCACCAGCAAAATCTGCTAAATATGTATTTCCAGCAGGTACTATAAAAGTAATTGTACCGTTATCAGATGGACCAGTTGCGTTGCTGCCAATAAATACTCCATTAACATATACATTTGGACCTTGACCTGATGTAATTGTTACCATAATTGGAGAGGCTGTAGAATTTGTATATGTAACATTAGCACTTCTGCTAGAAGTGACATTTTGCCAAGTTTGATTTACACCAACACCAACAGATAAATAACCTGAAGGATTAGTTGCATTGTAAGGAACATAACCTAGCGCACTGGTTACATCAGTTGCATTTAAAGTAATAGCACCAGTACGAGTATTAAAACTTGTCACTGAAGAAGCGTTGGCATAATAAATATTTGTAGCATCACTCCAGCAATATTGTGATGAACCTTGTGTAATATTTACACCTGTACCAGCAGCAGTTTTAACTGTTAAAGTATATGTACCTGTTGTTTGATTTGAAAAAATCCATTTACCAATTTGATTTGGAACAATAACTGTGCTATTTGCAGTTAAAGTTCCTGTAATAACAACAATTGGATAAGCTGATTGTATCGCTGTTAATGTAATGCTTGTGCCTGACATTGCAACTGAAGATAAACCTTCAAATGCAGTTGAAACCCAACCAGCACCACCAGCATCAGGATTTGTTGTATTATTTTCAACCGTACTTATCCAAAATCCATTAAATGATGCGCTTTGCAATACTGCGCCTTTTGGATAGCCATTTACAATAGTTGAAAAAACTGAATCATAAGGAAAAAATCCACCAGCTTCTTGCCATTGCTGAATAGTAGTAATTTCATTTAAGATGCCATTAAAATCCGCACCTAAAGGTGGAACACCACCTGAACTAATAGGACTAAATGTTAATGGAGGAAATCCATCATGCAATGAAGCTCGACCATTAGTAATTCCAATTTGCGAATCTGTTGGGATAGGTTCAATATATCCTGTTCCTGCTGCATAAGCAAAAGGCAATGGAATTTTTGAAGGGATATTGGTGCTTTGCATTTTTTATCCTATAAATAAGTTAATGTTACATTTACGCCAGCAGGTCTAGGAAATACACCCGAATTATTGATAATTGCTATTTGAACAGGAGATGGAATAAAATTCAAATAGTAATCAAAAGCCATTCCGCCTAAATCTATAACATAGGCTTGCCCATAAGGATTTACCCCGTCATTATTTCCAAATTCTGCTCTTAATAAAGCATTAATAGAAGGAATAGATAAATTAGAAATATTTGCAGCAGCTTTTACCAAAATTAATCTACGATATTGATTATCGGATAAAGCAAAAGAAGTTGTTGATGCTACACCTTGAGAAAATGGAGCTTGACCAAAAGGCTGTGGACCACTACTAGCTGTAGGTGCAGTATAGGCTTCTTTAAATCCAAAATAATTAGAAGCATTAATTTGTAATATGCGAGATACGCCTACAATTTGCCCCCATATATCTAAACCATTTCCTACAGCAGTATATACATTCCAAATGTTTTCATAAAAACTTGCAATATCAGCCGTTGGGTCAATTGCGTCATTAAATGATTCAATTAAACTTAATAAAGTTGGAGAAGCATCATATTGACTTAAAATAGTTTGCGTCCAAAATGGAGGCGAAGCTACAGGTACTGGAGCAATTCCTTTATTTTGTAACGAACTAAATGGAACGTCTGAAAATGGAGCTAAACTTAACATGAGTAGCCTTTAGACTAGTGTTACACCAATTTGAGAAGCAGAAATCGTTGGCAATTGGTCAATACCAAAAGTCAATGAAGTATAAGTAGCTCCAGCAATATTAGTAAATCCAATTAAAATTGACAAAATTTCAACCGCAGGACTAATTGCATTAACGTTAGCATAATATCGACCTGAATAAGTTGTTTGATTAATACCAGCAGCCGTTCCACCATCTTGACCGCTAAATGATTGAATGATTGCATTTTGAACCAATTGAGTGATATTTGATGGCAATTGAGAATTGTTTTTAAGTTGCACAGCAAAATACACAGGCGTTGATGATGGAATTAACCAAGTAACTGTATAGCTTGGATATGGTTCTGCATAATTTGTATCATACACTGTAGCTGAAGTATTTCCGTTATAGCTTGTTCCAGGTGGTTTTTTGTTCCAAATAGCTTGTGCAATTGCATCAGAAGAACCGCCAGCAACAGAAACTGTAATTGAATGAGGAGCCATTGAATATCCAGTGCTTCCATAACTTACTGTGCTATTAGTTGGATTATCAACAACATAACAATCAATAACATTAGGAACGGAAGATACAGAACCATAAATTGAACCTAATGAATTAACTGCATTTCCAGCAACAGAGGCAGAACGTCTAGCTTCAAATGCAGCCCTTGATTCTACTAAATTACCTAATGTACCAGCCGTAGGATTGTTTACAGTATTCCATCCAGCAATTGCTGTATAAATTGTATTTAATGCGCCAACAGCACAAGCAATTGCGCCTTGTGTTTGATTTTGAAATTGAACAGTAATTGAACCGCTTGCAGGAATAGTAACAGTTTCTGTAGAGGAGTATAAATAACCACTTGTATCTTGTGCTACAGACCCAACAGGAATAACAGTACCAACAGCACCATTGCAAACTGCACTAACGACAGTTCCAGCTCCAGGTATTCTGTAAATAAAATATATTTCACCAATAGCATCTTGCCAAATTCCTGAAGCCATTGATGGATTAACTTGATTTGCGATATAAGCAATTTCATTGTTTTTATTTCCAATCAAAGCAGTTTCAGACATTGCAATTTGACCTTGTGGAGTTTGCAATGAAGGATTAACACCACCACCAAATGCAGCGTTAATATCCGCTTGAACGCCAGCTAAAATGTCTAATTCAGCAGGTAAAACTGGACTACCATTAACCCATGTAATTTGAGGAACATTAGTTGTCATAATTAGCCTTATCCAAACGCAACATTGTTAGTTACGCCATCAGTGTCAATAATTTGTATTTTTCCGCTTAAAACACGGTTTGTGAAAGATGTAAATGTTACTTTTGCTTGAGCCACATTAGGAATAGTGTATGCTGCTTTTTGCATTTGTAAATTTGTATATTGCAAAGGTGGAAATTTTCCTAAAATATTTTGCCAATATGGAATCCCTAGTGAATTGTTATACCAACATTCACCTATAAAAGTTCTTATAGCAGAAGCAACGTCTTGTGCAATAGAATAAGGCGTTTCAGCAAGTGCAATATTTCCATTAATATCTAATACCAAATCCCATGCAGATTGGTCAAGTAATAGAGTATTTTGAATTATTGTCATATTTTACCTTACATTGAATTGCTTGGAGTTCCAGTATTTCCGCCTTGTGGGTCAGAATGAGTATGACTATTGTATAGACTACGCATTTGAGCCATTGAATGAGTATTCGTATTAAAGTTATCTATAATGTCACCACTTACCTTTAAAATTGGTGTGTTCATTGTAACATTAGTTGACGCATTTACGACTGCCGTTGGAGCATTTACCGTAACATTATTTGGCGATGTAATAGTAATTCCGCTTGAATTAAATTGCAGATATTGCGTAGGAGCTGCGCCAATAATAGTCATTAGATAAACCATGTCAGACATATCATTTTTTCTTAAAGAACCTGGAGCTGATACTTTTTTTGCACTTTTAACGGCAGTAATATCTCTATCACATACAATAGCAAGTCCAATATCACCAATTGCAGGGTCTAAAATAATTCCATTAGCACCGCCTTGTATTCTCATATAAGGTACATTGTATATTGTGGCATGGTCCCAAACTTGACCGTCACCATCTAACGTACTTACTAAAGGTTGTACGCCAACATAACCAATAGCTGAAACACCGCCATTATTTGTTACTGACATTACTTGAACAGGCATAGCTGTTCGCAATCCTGATAATGCCGTTTTAATAATGTAATTTAATCTACTAACTTCTGAAGCATTATCTGAAGCTACATGATTAGTTTGAATATTAGTTTTTTGAGACATAAGGCGGTGGACTCAATTGTGAAGTGGTAAACCAAGGACCATCAGGCGTTAATGTGCTAATTTCGTGTGTGCAATTTTGAACAGGAAAAGTTCCATTAGCTTTTGGCAGTGAAGAAGTTAATTTAACTTGTCTACCATTTATAATAGTAGGTTTAAATTCTGATTTAACTGTAAAGCCAGCTTCCCAATATGAAGGATAACCGACAAGCCCAGTTTCGGGACTTACTTCAATAATTACATTATCTCTAACGCCACTATTAGACCAAATAGTTACCGTATTATTTTCAATTACTAAAGGAAATTGTGCTGCTCTTGCGATTGTTTGAATTTGGTCAATAATAGAACCATAAACATATTGGTCAGTTAAAATACAATGAGCAGAGTTATTATGATTTTGAAAACTCCACCCAGTTCCTAATTGCTTAGTAAGTGATTCAATTAATTTTTCTGCCACTGTTCCATTAGGATAATGTTTTGCTGCTGAAGGCGCACCCTTTCCATAATATCCCGAAATAGCGGCACAATTAAAAGAAATATCAGGCATAGAACTTAAATCAATATAGCTTGAAATAATTTGACCTGAGAAAATTTGCGTTAGTGGTGTTCCTTCGTCACCTGCCGAAACAGTAATGCTTTTATTTTCTAACGATACTTGATTTGCGCCTTTGCTAGAAAATTTATTCATTTCGTTTAAAGTCATGCCATAAACTTTAAGTCTTAATTGACCAAAAGCACTATATCCGCCTGGATTAGTAATAATAGCTGAACAACGCAATCCTTCTAACTTTGTTGTTTCTCCATTTTCAGTAGAAAATTGTAAATTAATTTGTCTTACGGCAAAGGTCATTATGCAGTCCAATAAGTCAAAATATAACGAGAACCTAGTCCAGTGTAATCAGGGTCATTATTTCCTTGCGTATCAATAAATACTAACTGACCATCAAAACCTAAATATAATTCTCTAACAATTCCAACAGCATTAAGACAAAGCATTGTATCTACAATAACATTTCCATCCGCAGTTAAATCAATAAATAATCCTGTGCTTTTTTGGTATAAATTAATAACACAATTTTGTGCATTTAATTGAACAGTAAATGTTTGAGATGCTACAGGAGTTAAAGGGACAATTTGCATTTTAATATTACCTATTAAGTATTTTCGTCAAAAATGCAAAATCAATTTTTGTATTATTTGCTTGAGTTTGCTGTTTTGCAGTTGGTGTTACTGGTGAAACTTGTCCGTTACTTTGTGTTGGAGTTCCACTAGGTTTTGAAGTGGTAACAACGGATGCTTGAGTAACTCGTACTTGTTGAAAATATAATTTAGCAATAATAATACTTACGCCACTTTTTGATTCTCTACGATAATCAGCATGAACTAAATTACAATTTTCATAAGTATTATCAGGCGTAGTAATTGCAATTAAAGTTAAAGAATCCATCAATTCTTGAATTGCTTGTAAAAACTCTACTTTGCTCATGCCACCAGTAGTTGCTTTAGTTCCATTGCAAGCCACCGTAACTCTAACATCAAAAGGCAATGCTACTTTGTTATAGCTAGAAAAACTACCATCTTCTACAGGGTAATTTGGAATCTTGCGTTCTTCACGATATTCAAAATCAATAAAAGAATCAGGAATAATAACATGAGTTCCATTTTCATCTACAAACGCCCATTCTGAAGCAAATATGGTATTAGGTAAATTTTCTTTTGTAGGAATTTCTACCGTAGGCGTAGGAACATTAGGTGAACGTGGTATTGCTGGAACACCTGAAAGTTTTGGTACATCAGGATATGGAATTAAAGGCATTATCTATTTCCCACCATGCCAAAATGCATTAAAGAATCATTTTGAATTGCTGGACCAATTTCTTTAGCAATTCCAACACCATCTGTGGCTTTTGTATGAATTGGAATACTTCCAATATGAATAGTATTTGTAGTTACATTGCTTGCTGCTGGAGCATTAGCACTTGCGCCCGACATTTTATAATATTGAGATGCTAAATCATATCGTGCATTTAATGAGTTATCGTTTGGTCTTTCATAACCAAACATTGCTTTTGAACTTGTAAATAAATTCATTGCTTTTTTCAAAGCATTTCCTGACTCTTGTTCAGTATGAGTTAATTCCCATTGAACAAATTGAGCTTGTTTCATTAAATCTGCTTTAGGGTCGTGAATATCAAAACCAGCCCAATTTTTAAAATCTTGTTGTCTTGAAGTTGACCATTGAGCTAATCCATAATGAACTTTATCAGGATTTAATTCTTTTGGATTTAATCCAGCACTTTCATAAGATAAACCGCCCACAATTGCAGCAGCTTGAACATCATTCCAACGTTGAGATTTGAAATAATCAATTAATTGTTTTGCGTTTACACTAGATGTTTTTGAAGTAGTTTTTGATTTTGTTGGAGCAGAAATATCCAATACCATCTGCTCTGTTTCTTTTAAATTTTCTTTAAATTGCTCCCAAACACCTTCGGGTGTTTTTGAAAGTAATTGTATTGGATTAATTTTTACGGCTAAATCCAATATTTTATCTAAAAAGTTTAATAACTTATTAAAAAAAGGATTTTGAGATAAATTATTAATTGCTTTATATAAAGC
>Ga0207957_1000077_pt1 | contig 23377 bp, 31 predicted proteins | sample CryBogCBH27Jun07_FD_184603 | JGI IMG/M metagenome (GOLD analysis project Ga0207957, IMG submission 184603) | Freshwater microbial communities from Crystal Bog, Wisconsin, USA - CBH27Jun07 (SPAdes) | ecosystem: Environmental > Aquatic > Freshwater > Lake | place: Crystal Bog, Wisconsin, USA...
AGATGAACCTGCTGATGCGGCAAGCAACTCCATATATGTATTTTGTGAGGACCAGTAGAACTGGATGTAGTCATTAGCGTTGACGGTAACCAAGTCTTCGATGTTGGCAAGTACTTGGTTGTTAACACCAGAGGTGGTAAAAATTGCGGTTGATTCAGTCATCGCTGTGCCATTGAGGGCATACCAGACGTTGACCTGATAATTGCTACCGCCGCCTGTGGTAATGAATTGACCAAGCAAATTGACAGAATATGTACCAGCATAAGTAAAGGTAATCTGGCTGCCAGATGCGATGCTTACTCCGCTAGAGCCAGCATTGGTGTTAATGGTGATAAGGTTGGCGCTTGTAGCGCCAGCATTGGTCTGGGTGGTCGTGTCATAGAAATTTCCATAATAACCCAATGAACCACCCGCACCTGTAGCACCTGTGCTACCAGTTGAACCAGTAGGTCCAGTTACTCCAGTTGGTCCTGTGGATCCAGTAGCCCCTGTCGGGCCAGTAACACCTGTTGAGCCAGTAGAACCTGTGGATCCTGTCGCTCCAGTGTTACCAGTGGGTCCTGTTGCTCCAGTACTCCCTGTTGCACCAGTTGCGCCAGTCGCGCCACTTCCTGTCGCTCCTGTAGCTCCTGTATTACCCGTAGCTCCCGTCGGACCAGTAACGCCGACACTGCCAGTGGGGCCAGTATTGCCAGTAGGCCCAGTGTTACCGTTAGCACCTGTTGCTCCTTGAATACCTTGAGGGCCGATTACGCCCAGTTCAATAACTAATGGTTGAGTAGAACCAACGTTAAATACGTTGGTTGTGACGGGGATAAGTACAGTCGAAATAGAGCTAGTTGTGACTGACATTATTGTATCACCGTAGCCTGAACAACGAATGATCCGTTGAGGATTTGATAGACGTTGCTAGAAGTATCTGTCAGGTTGAAAGCGTATGTGTAGTTGCCCACGGCGAGAGCGCCAGTCTGGGCTGCTGTCAAAGCCAGCGTGGTTTGACCAAGAGCGCCGTTAATGGTAGCGCGTCCATTGGCTGTAGAAATTTCAGTAATAAGGTTGCCCGATACATCGCGCACCTGCATGTCTGCTGAGTAGCCCGTAATGTTCACTGGCAGGTTATCGATTTGCCAGATGGGAGCAATGCTAAAGGTCGTGCCTTGGATAATGCTAATGTTGTATCGTCCTGGACTAAACACGCCTGCTCCTAAACCGTTGTGATGTTAGCGCCGTAACCAGCGTTTGTTAAAATCGTATATTCCGCCTGGGACAGTACATACTCATGTCCACCCAAGTAGCAGTAGTCTGCTGACTGAGTATCTTGTACGGCAGGGGTACGCGTACTAACTACGGCTGTACCAAATACAAGAATTGAATTTGCCCGTGGTAAGCGATAGCGCCAAAACAATATGCCAAAGCCCGCAGGGCCTTCTTCCACCGTAGGTGGTTTGAAAACATATGCCATGTGCTACCTTTCAATAGGGGTGTTGCCACCCAGCCCCACGTGCGAGGCTGGGAGACAACTAACTCAAATTAAGAGTTGTGGATCGAAGATGTTGATTCGATACGAACCAAAGCTGCGTCACGGTAACGTGCCCAGCCAAGAACGCCGTACCATCCGATTGGACGGAAACGCATCAACTTATCAACGACTGGACCGAACACGACATGTGGCTCTTCAGCAACTGCTTCAGCCAATGCTTGCTTTCCAGCAACGAGTGTACGGAATACGCGAACGCCACCAGTACCGTTGACGTAAGACGATGTTCCGAAGGTGCCTGTTGCACCAGTAGAACCTGTACCATCGGTTGTGTTGAACAAACGTGGTGATTCTACGAACATTGCGCCTTCATAAGTTCCGATGGTGCCTGGCCAAAATTCAGCTGCACCTGTCTCGGAGAACTTGTGGTCATCACGCCATCCGCCTGAGCCTGTCTCAGAGCGAAGGTCGAATGAAACTTCTGGGTGAATACCACACCAGTAGTATTCTCCCTGACGTGGAACAGCCTTGTTTGCACGAAGCTTAGCCACTGCGGTACGAATATCGCGTGACTTGATTACGTCGGTTGAGAGAATTGACTTGTTGGTTGTTCCGTTGGTGTATGAACCAGCGTAGGTTGAAACAAGTGAGCCGTTAACTTCTGCGATAGCGTTTGGGCCACCGACAAGAACGTTAAGGACGTTTGTGTCAAGAGAGTCAGCCATGTTGAAGGCGATAATATCTGCAATCGCTGGGTCAACATCTGAGAGTGAGAACAACTCAAGCTTACGAGTTGTCAATGAGGCATTTCCGTACTCAAGGAGAGATACAGAAATTGGGGTTGTGTTTCCAAGTGCTACTGCATCTGGATCAACATCTTCTGAGAGAGAAGAAGTTACTGCGGTCATGTCTGTGTAAATCTGGAATACAACAGACGAACCTGGCATTGCTTGCTGTACTGGGCGCTTATCTGCAACGTCGCGGATAAGAGGAACAGCACGAAGGGCAAACTCTACATAGCGATCATATGCGGTCTGTACTAAACCTGGAATACCAGCAGTAGAGCCGATTGAGTCGGTATATTGATTAGCCATGCGTCACCTACTTTCTTTGGGTATATTGTGCGTGGATGGGTTGTTTAACGTCGTCCGCGACCAGTAACCGATTGTCCGAATACCAGCATGTCAAGCTCTTCTCTTGTCTTAACGCCAGCCAACTTCGCCGCTGCGTCTACGTCGCGGGAAGGGGTATTTGCGTTTTGAAGAGAGGCGTTGATACGCTGCATCTCACGGGCAGTTGGGTTTTCTGGTGCTTCCGATGAAGCATCTTCACTCACGGTAAAACCGAACACATCAGCGTTCTCGTTTAACCATGCGTCAATCTGCTCAGGCGTACTTACGTCGCCAGGAATGAACTTGGCGATCTTTGTGGATACGCCTTTCTGTTCCAATACTTCCTTGACGGAACGACCACGAAGGTCTGCTTGAATGTTTGCTAGCTGTTCAGCCAGTTCCTTCTTTTCTCTCTCCGCTCGTTTCAAGGCTTTGCGGAGATTAGCTGGACCCTTAGAGTCAGCAGGTTGTTCTACAACTTCGTCTTCTTCAAGATCAAAGTCATCGTCTTCGTCATATTGGTTTGCCATGTGGCACTCCCTTTTCTGTTGGTTGAACGCAGGCCACAACTTTTCCCAGGGGAAGGAAGGTTGGCTCCCACTCTCGGTCTTTAATACGCGTCAACTACGCCGATGGATAGTGACGGAACTTGATAGGCTTAGGAAACGCCTTCGCTCTCTGTATAGAGGCTGCCCTTAGAAGCGCCTGAAGAACCAGAGAACTGGTTAACTTCCTGTGCGCGCAAGCGGGTTATATCCTGTTGAGCCTGTGCAGCACTAACGCCATTAACGTTAGCGTTGAATTGAGCAGCGGTAAGCTCGTTGCTAATGCCACCAGCGTTAAAGCCGTATGTGCTTGCCAACTGTTGCTGGTTAGCCAACTGGCTGCCGATGTTAGCAAAACCTGTTTGAGCTTGAGCTTGGGTAACACCCTGCGCAGCAAGGGTTGCAGCATTGGCTTGGTTAGCAGACAAGCCCTGACGAGCTGCCTCTGCCTGAATTTGGGTGCTAGCCATTTGCTGTTGAACGATAGGCAAAGCGTTGTTTGGATCCAAGAAGTGAGCGATAACATCACCCTGGGTCAAGCCATACTGGTTGTAAGCTTGCTGCATTAAGAATGGGTCTTGCGCTGTAACAAGCTGAGCAGCATTGTTGACATAGCCCTGAAGGGTTGTTGGGCTAACGTTCTTGCCGATGAGGTTAGCCAAGAAGCTTTGTGTCATGTACTGAGCTGGTACGCCAGAGGCTGCCAGCACGTCACGATAAGAGTTTTCAGTCTGTACATAAGTCGCTGGGTCAAGGGCGTTAAAGCCAGCAGCAGTACGAGCCGTGTTGCCAGAGAAGCGAGCTGCATATTCTGGAGACTGCTGGATGGCTGCAAGGATGGTGTTTGGGCCAGCTCCGCTAGTTCCCAAGTCTTTAATCTTTTGCTCAAGGGTTGCCGAGTTTGGGTCACCAGGTTGAAGCAATCCCCACTGGGTAAGCTGCGACATGGCAGCAGCAACATTGTCTGTACCAGTTGTGGTAGCTGTCGATGTGGTCGAACCAATGGTTGTAGTTGTTCCATCGGACCAGTATTGAGTTGCTGTTCCATTTGAATTTTGAACAACGTTAACGACGGTCTTTTGAGTACCAGTGCTAGTGCCTGAACCAGAGCCAGTGCCACCTGAAGGTTGCTTTGGGGTTAATGCGGTAATGGCAGTATTGGAAGTTGTGCCAGTGTTGACACTCGCGTTAGAAGCAACTAGACCAGCAGCTGCCGAAGCAACGTTGGTTAAAGTAGCCAGAGCAGCATCTGCTGCGCTCAGGTTTGAAGTAGCAGCTTTTGTTGCAGAAGTATTAGCCGCAACAGTTTTTCCAAGACTTGTATCTGTCGCCATTATATCTTTCCAAACATTCTGCCGATTTGCTCAACAATGCCATTCATTGTCTCTGCTGCATCGGGGGTGCTGTTCCAGCGTGGGTCAGAGCGAAGCTGCTTTTGAAAATCAAAGATAGACATAGGTTGCGCAATGCCTGTAGATGGATCAACATTGCCAGACAAAGCGTTCTTGAGCGTAGCTCCATCACCTGAGTTGGCGGTCAAGTCGATGCTATCCGCTGGTACGCCAAGGATGTTCTGAAACTCTTGCTTGTATGGAGCGGCGATTGTAGATACAGTCTCGCCATTGGCAATACGTCCAGCAAATCCTGAATACTTAGATTGAGCATAGCTCTTGATATTGTTCTGATAAGTCTCAAGAGTCATGTTGCTATTTGGGTCATTAAGCTTATTGGCAGCATCTGTAAAGAAGCTGTCTGGCATAGTAACGCCCTGGTCTGAAGCATATTGACGCAGGGTGTTAATGGTCTGCTGACCAGTACCGCCAGTTGGGGCAACAGCTGCCTTTGTTGCGATGTTAACAATTTGGCCAAGAAGATTATTGGTGTAGCCAGTGTTGTTAAAAGTTCCGCTATCATAAGCCTGGAAAAGAGAAGTATCTGTCAGGCCTTGAATTTGGTCTGGCGTAAGGGTATAGCCCTTGCTTGTAGCAAGTTGCTGAATTTCAGAGTAACGAGTTTTTTCTGACTCTGCCCAAGTGGTTGGATCAGTGAACTTGGTGCGCATGGCCGTAAGGCCTTCTGCACCACCAAGGGCTTTCCATGCTGGGTCGGAAACAAGTCGAGCATTGAATGTAGCTGCATTGCTAACCCAGTCGTTTTGTGGGTCAATGGCTTTTTCAAAGAATGTGCCGATTGGTCCAAGACCAATAACGTTGCCGTTAGCATCCTTAATATCATCCTGGTGCCAGAACGCATATTGGGCAGCATAATCTTTTTGAAGAATTTGCTCGGATATAGGTACACCAGATGGGAGTAATCCTGCGGCCGCGCCGCCTGCTGAAATGTCGGTGCCCGTTGTTACGGGCTTTGCATCTGGGGTGGTTCCAGGAACGCTACCGATAACTTTACCTTTAGCGGCCATTATGCAGCACCTGTTGTTTCTCTAGCAAGTTGCATGAGGTTATCAAAAGCCTTTCCAGCACCTTGAGCAGCACCATATTCACCCGACTGGCGAATTTGATTTTGAATGTAATCTTGTTCTGACAAACCTGTTGAGGTTGTAGTTTCATTCTGGCTGGACTTGAGCAAGCGGTTAGTTACTCCAACGCCAGTGCCAGAAGCTGTAGGTACTTGGACAATGCCATATGTGCTACCACCCGTGGTTGTAGATACAGGGTTAGCCGCTGCGTACTTTGTGTAAGCATCGGTGTAGCGGCTAATCTCATCGTTTGTTGCATTGCGACCAAGAAGGTCATTAAACATGGTATTAATTAAATTCGTGCTAGCCTGGATATTAGGCTGGCTAATATCCTTATTATTGATGGTTGTGTTGATGGCCCATGGGGTAACATCTTGAGGGTTGATGCTATCTGTGACTTTAGCGGCTATGGAAGCTGTCTGCCCCTTCGGGGTAGAATCTACCGTCTGCTTGGCAAAGCCAGAAAGGTATTTAATTTCATTTGGAGTAAGGTTACCGTCAGTAGAAATTGATGCTAAGCCTGGCATTGAGTTATGAACCTTTGACACATCTAAAGTCATGCTTTGAATAGCTTTGGCATTATTCGCTGGGTCGCTAAGCGCGCTAACTAACTGCGCTCCAGTAATGGTAGGCGGAGTTGCGCCATTAATGACAAAGCCGTAGTCGTTCTTAATAGGCGCTGAAGCAAAAGCTTTTGCAGAAGTTAGGCTAGAAATAAGGGTACCGCCGCTGGATCCATTGCCACCAGCAGCAGTATCGGCCTGCGCCTGCGTTTTGGCAGGCACTGCAATTTTCCTTGTTCCCATTATTTCTTCAACCCTTCGATTGGACCTAGTGCAGACTCAAAGAACTTGTTATAGAACTGAATGAACTGCGGGTCTTGTTCTGCAATGTTGACCGCCAAATCACGAATTGGCGCTGTCATATTTTGAATAGCTGCTGCATCTGTTGTACGGCTAAGCTTTGTTACAACTTTTGAAGCATCTGTCTGGAACTGCTTGTAAGCGTCATAACGGAAAGTGCCTTGCAGGTTTTGCACATAAGTAACAGCTGCTGCTGCCTTCTGAACCGCAACGCCCACCCCACCACCAGGCGTATAGGCTGGGTACATGGCATGAGCATATTGCTCAAAGCTAGCTGCGTTATATGGCAAGCCACGAACAGCCTTTGGCACATCATCAGTGGTAGGCCATGTCTGACCAGTTCCCATCAAGCCAGCAAGCTGAACCTTGAGAGCTGATACAACATCTGAGCCAGCCTGTATTTGTGCAGCATCTGGAAGCGGGGATGTATAGAAAACACGGTTAGTCTTTTGACCAATGAAATGCTTGAGCAAATCCTTGGAATGTTCAACAAGGTTTTGAGTTGCCCAAAAACCAGTCTTGGCAGCTTCGACCAAACGACCTGAGCCTACGCCACCAGGATTAGCTGCACCCGTGGTGAGGTTGACATTGAACAGCAAACCGTTCAGCTCATTCAGGGCTGGAACCATCTGAGTCATTGTCTTGAGCATGCCAGGAGCGTTAGCTGGTGTAACTGCCTGTGGGCTAAACAAGTTCATAAACTCCTTGATGTATGGAGTTTGCTGCAAGTATGGTGCGTTAATACCACCGAACTGACCCAATCCAGTTCCATGCTCAAAAGCGTTGAGCTTTTGAAGGTCTTGGATGATAGGCAGGTACTTGTTGAACCAACCCTGTAATCCATTGCCAGGTTGCTGGTTGTTTGGATCTAAATGGTTATATAGCTGAAAGCCTGCGTTGAGCAAAGCAGCTTCGCCAGGATGGTCAAGAATATAGCCGCCGATGTTCTTGTACAAAGTCTTGTTAAACGAGAACGGATAAAAGACAGTGTTGACTGTACGCTCTAATGGAGAACGGTCGCCATAGGTGTTAATCTTCTCAAGCTTCTGGGTAATCGTTGCATCGTCATAGCCCATTTGCTTGAGGTGATAAGCCTGCCAAGCCATATTATGAGCTGGGTTATAGACATTAAAAACATCGTTCTGCTGCAAGAAGCGGTCAAGAGAATCAAGCTCTTCTGCCTTTTGATACACCTTTGGCATAGTGCTTTGAAGAACCTTGTACGCATCATCCTTAATGCCAAGGTTAACCATAGCTTGATAAGGGTTACGAGCTAGAGGAATACCCTCTGTTGCAGCCTTTACGTTAGTCTTGGCTAAACGACGGTAAGCAAAGATAGGATTAAGGTCAAAGCGCCACTGGTTACGAAGTGCCGTTAAGTTGCTAGGTAGCGATGTAATCGCATTAGCTATAGGGCCTTCGCCAATCTTGTAATTCTTGAGCAGTGGAACCTTGCCAAAGAATGAAGCTGTAGCATTGGTTGCCATAGCGCCAGAAGCACGAATAAAATCCTCTGACTTGCCCAAGCCCATGGTGTAGCCAGGAGCTTTAGCGGTTCCAACCATAACGGCTTTAGCAATCTTACGAGCATCTTCAATACTGTAACGAGGTTGAGTATTGCCCAAGTAATCTTTACCAGCTTTGGCGATAGGTTGAGTTAAAGCCTTGACCATCTGGTTAAAGCTTAGGTCTGTTACTCGGCGCTGTGCGCCAAATATCTCCTGAGCCTTTGCTTCAGCAGCAAGCTTTAGCTCACGCTCTTCAGCTACGGTCATGTGATCCGTATTGCCCATGAGCTGAGTAACAAGTTGTTCGCGCTTGCCTTGGCCCCAGCCGCGAATAGCATTAGCGACCTTGTTGCCAACCTTGTTTGTGCTTGCGCCTGAGCGAGCATAGTCGCGAAGAATGTTAAGAACGGTGCTTGAGTTATCGCCTGTGACTGGCTGTACTTTGCCAGAGGCAAACAGCTTATCAACTTCAGTCTTTTGAGCAATATCCTTTGACTGAGCAACGGTAATATCGCTGACCTTTGTAGGATCTAACTTGAGTGCAAGAGCAGCGCGGCGAAGAATCGATGTGCGCTGGTCCGCAATAACAGGATGCAGTATAGGACGCTCGTAAGCATGGCCAATGTCTGTACCAAGAACAGGGCGGTAGCCTTTCTCAGCAAGGCGGTCAACAGCATCTGTCAGCACCTTTGGTGCGCCAACTGGCAAGAAAGCCTCTGAGGCAAGGTTGCGTGACTCACGCCATAGGAGTGAAACTGCGCCTATTGGGTCAAGCTTGTTAACCTCTAGCGGAGAAAAGCCGAGCTTTTTGATAAGAATACCGCGAGCCTCGTTGAGAACGTTTAGTCCTTCTTTGCTGAGGTTTTCTTGAGCAATCTTTGGCAAAGGATTATCAACCTTAGCCATTGGGTCTTTAGCTAGTTGACGACCCTCAATCTGTAATGTGGAGCGAGCTTGAGATACTTCGTTCTCATGTCCATCATTAGCCAAGCGAGCAAAGAACTTATTAGCCGCTTTTTGAGCATCCTGCTGGATGAAAGTATCTTTACGAGCAATGCCCAAAGCTCCGCGAGCTACAGTGTTGTTCTGTGAAAGGTAGCCTGGAATAAGGCTTTCCTTGGTTAAGTTTGGGTCAAGCTGAGTAATGTTGGCAACAGTCTTTTCTGGGTTGACAACATGTACGGTATTGCCCTTTGAATCAAGGAACTTGTAGCCAGCATGTCCGCCATCAGTAACAGCACCGCTAGTAACGCCAGCAATGCGATCATCGATTTGCTTTGCGCTGAGCTTGCCAGTGGCTCCAAGAGCGTCGCGGTAAGCATCAAGAATGTCCTGACCAGAATAGTTCTTAGTATTCTTGAGCATCTTGGCAAGGTTCTTGTATTCCTTGCTGTATTGAGACTTATCAACGCCAACAAGAGTATCTTTGCCCTTGCCTGGTTGCATCAAGCCTAAGTCGTCACGGAACTGGTTAGTTCCTTGAACTTCTTTAATCTTGTCCGCTACGGCATTTGCGTTCTTAGCGCGTAGGTCAAGGAAGGTTGGGTTTTCGTTGTCTGTTGGCTTGTAACGAAGAGTATAAACATTTTGTGCTGAGCGACCAGCAAATGCTGCATCGTCAGTAGCGCGTACTCCGCTGCCATAACGGTTGCTTGTAGCCAAAGCTTTTGGCTCTGGGAAAGCTTCTGCTACCTTGCCGTTGACGTGATACAAAGGTGGTTGAGCTTCAGCCTTCATAACCTTGACTGGGCTACCAGGGGCTAGGAACTTCTCCCACTCGTTACGGTTATCCTCGGTCTTAACAAGGTCGTTAAATGGTACTTGACGCTTGCCCCAGTTTTCGCGCAATGCGTTGCTAAGCAAGTCAGCCACATTGGTCTGGGTGCTAGAGCCATGGAAAAGGTTACGATGCTCGTCTTGGAGCATTGTAGCTACATCTTCGTGAGCAGCCTTGAGGTTGTTCATTGCAGCGTAGAAGCGGTCTTTGTTCTTTGCTGTAATATCGTATGGCTCTTCAATGCCCTTGCGAACATTCAGACCAAGGATGTTTGCCTGGTCCTTACGGAAGTAATTAGCCAAGACCAATGGCTGACGAACCAAAGACTCGCGAGACTGAGCAAGAATACCCGTTGGGTCAGACAAAGCTTCATGCTCATATTGGCTAAATAGCTTGGTAGCTTCGGTAGAGTTTTTGTCTACAGTGCCAGCGTTGACAGCATCTTGCAGCATATTCTCTGCGTAGTGAGATGCGGCAAACTGATTAACCTTTGTGTTCAAAAAATGGTCGTTAACAAATTCTGTGCCGAGGTTCTTTTGCAGTTCAGCCAGAGGAATACCAAGACCCTTTTTGACAACATAGTCCATGTTAATAGGACCAAGAGCATCAGTCAAAGCTCCGTGAGCAGCATCGACAACCTGGCCAACATTCTGAGTTGCTTTTACGCCAATGGTAGGTGCGCCCATAAACATGCTAGCGGTGTTAACCGCATTAGCAAATGCGCCCTGATAAGGAGCTGCAAGATCAGCATTAGCGCCAGTAACGCCAAGCTTCTTTTCAGTCTCGCCAATCCCAGTCATTGCTAGACCAGCAAGCGAGCCTTTAGCCTGAGCTTGTGCTGCAACCTGCCAAATGGGGTTACGCATAAGGCTGGCTTGAAAGTTTCTAAATGCGTAGTACTTGCTGCCTTCAGCATCAAGTGCGTCAACCGCTGGAAGCATACGCTTGAGAACAGGAACGTTTTCCATAAAGCGAAGCAGGCCAGAGCTGCCTTCTGGGGTAGTCTGATACAAAGTTTTAACGATAGGAAAGCTTGGCGCTGCCGCTACTTCGGCAGGAAGTGAGCGAGTAACAAGGTCCTTGGCTGCTGTTGTAATACCTTCGCCAGCAAGGGCGTTTTCTGTTACTGCTTTTCCAACCAAGCCGACTGAGCTTACAACTGCTTTACCAGCAGACGCTGCGGAAATAAAATTAAGAGCAAGGCCCAAATCGTGTGCAGCTCTAGCTGTGCGCTCTTTTTCTGTCAAGGTAGAAGGATCTACTTTGCCACCAAGGATGTTTTCAATCTGAGCTGTATATTTATCTTGGTTGGCGTTAAGGGTTGCTTGGTCTTGCTTGCTAACGCCTGGGTTAAGAAATTTAATTAAGTTTGATGGGTTAAGTCCAGGTATGCCAAACTGAACGGCAGCATCTGCTGCGCTCGATGGCTTGGCATATGCCAATGCTTGACCACCAATGTCGGCAAGCATCTGACGGCCTTCTGCTGGAAGGTTAGCGATGTAATGCCCTACTGCGTGGACAACAGTGCTAGACCAGCCAGTTGGTGCAATTTGCTGCAATACTTTTTCCCATAATGGGAGTGACTTAACATTGCCTACGCCTGGGGCAACGCTTGCATCGTAAGCATGCTGATTAAGAGCTGCTTGCCATTGGCTGTTCCACGCGCCAGGAGTTAATCCTTGGGCGTAGCCCTTTGATTGCAGGCTTTGCTGAACAGATGTTACATCTGAGGTAAGAAGTGGCACTGGACCGTATTGGTTGTGCAAAAATGAAGCAGCCTTTTGTAGCAGGCTAGGCTGTTGATTAACAACAGGGTCAGACAAAGTACGCGTGGCTGTAGAATCAGCACCTGCTGCCTGCATTACGCCAGCATTTGCAAGAACGGTGCTTGTTGATCCGTTTTGTGCAAGCGTGGCCTGTAGTACAGGGTCTAAGTTTGTGTGCCCGTTAGCAGCTAAAGCGTCTAAATTGTTCGCTAGAGCAGATGCTTCGGGAGAAGGCGTAATGTCTGCCGTCATCTGTTATTGGTTACCTGCCATCGGGGCTGGTGTAGCCATAGCTGATGCTGCTGTAGGGGCAGGAGCTTGTGCAGTATTGTTCACATGAGCAGCAAGAGCTGTACGAATAGCCTTAACTTGCTGTGAAGCATTGTTACCTAGCTGATTGAGCAGAGAAAGAGCGCTTTGTGCGCCACTAATTCCTGCCGTGGAAGGTAGGTTAAGTGCTTCTGGACCAGGGCCAGGTGTGTTTCCACCAACACCAGAGGTGATAATCTCTGCTGGGTTGGGCTGGTGTGCGCCGATAAAGCCTTGTGGCGGAACGCCAGGTTGTGCTTGACCAGCAGCGGGAGCTTGTCCAGGATTAGGCGTAGCAGCCATTGGGGCACCGCTTTGAATCTGCATCATATCTGTACCATCGCCATAGTTAGGCATGCCAGATACATAACGCATTGCTTGCTTAGATGCAGGTCCGCCATCGGTGCGTTGGCTTAATGAGCCTGGGCCAGATTGCATAGCTGGTTTAGCTGGAGCTTGGTAGCCGCCTTTGCCTGCCATATTTACTCACCCTCTGTAATAGTCTCAATGGTACGGACAACATCATCGTGAAAAGCCCTGCGGCTAGCCACGACATTTGCTTGATGTAAGAACACTTGCTCCATTACATCAAAAAACTTGGTAAAGCTAAGGATTAAATCCTTGATAAGATGGGTAAAGACAGCGACTACATCCCAGAATGTAATCGGTTCATAAAATGCGTCGCTGTCTTCGTTATCCAATTTTTACTTAGCGCCCTTGCTTGAACCTTTGGTTCCTGCTGGCTGCACGGTGTACTTAATGTCAGACTTGCCAGTCTTTGCTGGGCCAGCCTTCTTCTGAATTGCGGTCTTCTGTGTAACAGCAGCAGATGAACCGTGTCCACCTTGCAATGCTGGCTTTGGAACAGATGCTCCGAGCTTTGACTTTGTTGCCATTGTTATTCTCCTATAGGGATTGGTTATCTCGCCAGTAACGTTAGGCTGGTGAGCGTCTGGACACTGACGCAGCAAGCTGCGGTGATCCAGAAGATGATAGGCCTGCGAGCAAGTTCTGCAATGATGCAGGTCCTTGCGCTTGTTGTGGAGCAGGCATGCCTGGAGCCTGTCCTTGAGGCGCGCCCCCAGCGGGAGCCTGACCTGGGGCTTGAGCCTCACCAGCGGCTGCTTCCTCTGGGGAAACTTGTGGCTGTGGTGCAGGCGCAAAGGCCTTAGCTACAATTTCCTCGATTGGGTCACCCTTTTGGCGACCAACAATAACTGCTGCAATAGCGTTGATAACCTTAGATGGGTCTTGTCCTTGCATTGCCATCTGAGGCAAAGCGTTAGCGTAAGAAGCAACTGCCTGCAACAAAGTGTCGCGCAACTCTTCTACTTCAACACGCTCTTCTTCTTGGGTGACGTTCATTTCCCACGGCATTTGACGACGCAAAAAGTCGCGTGAGATAAGCTTATCGCCACGGGCTTGCAAGCCGAATACCAATGCACGGTTTGGATCAAGACCAGCCATCAAACCATAGGTTACATCGCAGGAGTAATCTCCCTTAATATCTTCCTTTGGAGTGTAGGTAATAGCATAAGGAGCGCCAGCGTTAATGCCGCGTACTTCCTTAGTAGCATCACCAAAGAGCTTCTCGTCCATCATAAAGCACAGACGGATAACTTCCTTAAATGTCTCAGCAAAGACAGCTTGCGCAGTCTTGACCTGAGTATCAAAGCCACCCATGAGTGCCTGTACGCCACGACCAGTGACGATAGAACCTGACTGCTGACCAAGGCGACCTTCTGGATAACGTGAACCAGTACGCATTTCTTGGTCAAGAATTTCGTTTTCTTGGAAAATGCCAGGTGGGATGTTTAGATCCACACGACGAATCTGTTGTGGGTTGGCAGAGCGAATAGTCGCATCTGGGCCAATCTCCAGAACGTTAACATCTGATGGCAAAGCAAATGGTGCCTGTACTGCCTTCTGCGCTGCTTCTAGCGAGAGTGAAGCGAAGCGGGCACGGGCAACCTGTACCCACATAATGTCATCGAACTGTCCACGTTGATGCTCGTCTGAGTCAACGCCAGGACGAAGCGCGATAGCGACAGGAATTTCACCAAGGTCATTAGCAACCTTTGATAAAACAAAGTTGTTGCGCTCTGGCAAGAACAGGACGAGCTGGTCTTTATCCTGATAGCGGTACATCTCCAGCATGCGCTCAGAGTTGCGGTTCTCGTACTGACCACGGATGATGTTCTCATGCTCAGGAAAGTCGTTAATCAATTCACGGACTGTCTTGATGTAGCGCTTGCTGTAGGAGATAAGCTTACCAAAGCGGTCAAACTCTGGGTATGCTCCAATAGGCGAGTCAATGCGAATCATTGGTCGCTTGTTCTCGTAATCAGCTTCAATCAAGAATGGAAGAAAACCAAAGGTCAAGTAACGGTCAGCACCTGAGTACATCATGGTCTGAAGGTTGCATGTGTCGCGGTAGCCAGCGGCAATCATGGTGCGCTTGTCGGCGCGACGGCGGGCTGCATCCGAGACGGTATTAGTCGTCATGCAGTTGAAGGCAGGAAGAGGCGCGATAACTTCAGCAACGTCGCGAGCTGCAACGTCAATGAAGTTGGCAATCATTGGCTTTGGATAGTCCTCAGAGAACATGCCAGGGAATACCTGGTCAAGCTTACCCTGACGGATAGCCAGCAGATCATCGTAGCGAGTATCGCGAGCGTAGTAATGCGCACGAAGCTTTTTGAGCTTGTCCGAGATTACGTCAATCTCTAGCACTATAAGTACCCCCCGTTAGCCGCTTGCTGTTCTTGTCGTCGTTGATATTCTTCTAGGTTAATTACCTTGCGATTTTCATTCTGCCATCTGGTAGCAAAAGGATTTTTCACAAAGGAGTGGCCGTAAGCACCCGCCTGGTTGATGTAGTCACGCATCTGCGTTTCCGCGAACCAGAGGGCCATGCAGCCGTCTTGCTTATTTTTAGTGCCAGGTGCCCACGTGATGAGCTGCTCTATGAGCGACTTAATGCCTTCATTGTCGGACCGTGGCAAATCTATAAGGTTGTTCTTCATATGCGCACCAAGCTTGTCCATGGTGCCGAACAGTGGTGCCATTGAAGCAACACCAAACTCAGCGTCCATCTTGTTTGCACCTGTATAGTGCTGAACGAGGCGTATGCCGCGTGAAGCAAGGAAGCGGTTAATCTCTTCGTCCATGGTGAGGAACAACTGAAATGCGTTCTTCTCAATCACCCAGACCGATGGACGATACTTGTCTGTCCATTCAAAAATCAACTCGCGAATACGCTGGGGCGTAGGAGCTGGCATGCGTGATGCTTCTAGGATGTACCGCTTGCCTGTTGTCTTGTCGCCTGAGTAGGCGATGGAGAATGTATCTCCCGACATAGCTGGGTCCATAGAGCAGATGGTGTAGCTGCTGCCTAAATGTTGTGGGTGACCAGGCGCACCTGGTAGCAAAGGCCCAATGGCTCGCATGCCCGATACGGAACCGCGAACACACTCAGCCGAAAAGACTGCTTCGCTTTCCACGTCTTGCTGCTGGTAGACCATGGCCCATGTCTTTGGGTCAAGAACACCGCGACGCTTGCGTAGGTTATGTCCATCCCAGCGCGGATACAATCCGTCTGGCCCGATATTCGCATCGTCACCTAACCACGGCTTGTCGCTTCGTGGCCATAGGGTAACCCAATCCTTTGGGTCATCGGCAAATTCAAGAACCGCTGGCATAGCCAAGTATGTCCATGGCGATGTGCCATCTGGATAACGGTCAGGGTTACGCATCTCGCGATATAGGTCAATCGGATCGACGCGAGTACCCACGACAAGAATCTTGCCTGTGGGACCGACACGGGTTAAAACTTCCTGTTGTATCCAGCGAATCTGCTTTTCGTATTCGTTGGCGTTAGCCAAGGTCACGCAGTCGTCCAGAACAATCAAGTCAGCACGTGCGCCGTAAATCTGTCCGCCGATGCCCAGCGCTTGTAGCGTAGGGTCTTTTTCACCCGAGTCGCGCTCTAGGTAAATCGCATCCTGCGTCCACTTATCTGCCGCTTCTTTGTAACCATCGGCAGGAGCATAGCGACGCTGCAACTCAGCGTAGGCTGGTTGAGTCAGGCGCTGCTTGACAGCGTAAAGAAAGTCCTTAGCCATTGTCAAGGTCTTGGAAACAATCTTGATACGGATGTTTGGATCTATACAGATACGGTAAGTGATGTAGTCAATAGAGACAGTCATCGACTTGGCATGCTCAGGGGGCATGTTCACCAGGACGTAGTTGGGAAAGCCCTCTTCGTAGGTCATGCTGGGGTGAACCCACGCAGGCTTGCCTTCTTCCAACATTGAGATAATGTTGCGCTGGTGGTCAAAGGTCTTGGAGTTGAGGTACTTGGCCCGAAAGTCCTCAAAGCTAATGGACGCGTCTTCGTCGCTAATCACGCCGTCTCGGCGCTGGACGGCGCGAGCTAAGTCAACCGCCTCTTTGAATTGCGCGTCTGAAGCGCGGTAATACTCATAGGACTTGATAGACTTACCTGTAGCCTTAACAGCATCTGCGATGCTGTAGCCTTTGGTAATCATCTCAACGATGACCTGCTTGGCCTGGCTGGCCGAGATAGTTGAGTCTGGCGCGATCTTGTACTTATTCGCCGATGGCTTAGCCATACATCTCACCTACCCTAAATATCCCGCCGCGACTAGCGCGCGGCCTATGGGTCATCAACCTACGGTTGGTAACCTGACGGGGCGGCTATGCCGACCCTATGGTAATCCCTATGGAAATAACTTAGGGGGCTGGGCGCAGCCCTGCCTGTGGAAAACGATATACCTATGGTCATATATATGATCTATACATACCCAAGCTCCGCTTGGTTACCATAGGTTTATTTAAGGGGGCGTAGCCCCCGTTTTGGTCATCGGGTTTTTTCCATGCTTACAAAACCCTCTATATATATTAAGGGTCAAAAAACTCGTTTTGTCCCGCTTTTGTTCCTGTGAATTACATCACAATATCTAAAGTCAGTATTTTATACTACTTTCAGAAAAAAGATTTTTGTCACATTGGCCCGCAGATCCTATATTTAGAAAAAATTGTTTGGTTGATAGTTACATACAGCGGGCGCGCACATTAAAACTCCCCAGGTCGATTAACCCCTTTTTCCTGGCAGAATCGGTGCGTTTGCCTGCCGCATATCGACTTAGTGCAGCGCCTGGATAGCCCGCGCTTGTGGTGGCTTGTGGATGATTGTTTATAAATAGAGCGTTATAAATCCGTTTGAGGATGTTTGCGGGGCGTTTGTGGGTGGGTGGTGGGACTGTCCCTACACGACCCTTGCACGACCCACGGGCATATTCGGCGGCGGCAAAAAGCTTCCAGGACTTAAACCGATTACCCCCTGGACGGATCAGGGCATGAAAAAAGCCCCCACCGTAGCAGGGGCTTTCTGTCCTGGGGCTAATCCTCTAGCCGTTCCCAGGGCTGGTATTCCAGGCAGACCTGTAAGTCTGTCCAGCACTCGCGCCACAATTCCGCGGCGCTTTTACCGTCCGATAGGTACATCGTTAGACCTGTCTGTCCCATAAATCCCAGACCCGCTGGCAGCGAGATATGGAAAAAATAACTACCGCGTGACGAATTGTAGTCGATTGTCATGCCATGCTGGGCAGCAAGCTCTAGGCATTTCTTTTTTGTTGTCATGTTTCACCCCCTTTCGAGTGGATCGGGATAAGTATACCAAACGCCATTTTTCGCATTACCATATCCTGACCCTTTCCAGGCTCACGACACGCCGAATATCGTCCTGGCTTGACAGTATAAATCACATACTTTCGTTATCAAATTGTTATCAACTTACGCCTAAAAGTGGCTTGACATAAGCGCAGCCTGGCGGCATGATTCGGTCATCGGCACAAGCCGACAGACTAGAAAGCAGGCTCAAAATGACCGCACTCGTATCAAACGCAATTCGCTCAGAGATTATCGCCCTGGCTAATGATCCACGTATCGCAGCACTCTCCGACCTGGCTAAAGATAACGCCCTGGACATGAAAGACAAATTTCAGGCTATGCAAATCCTTAATTATAATTGGATGATGAACGGCTACGAGCCAGCCAGCAAGATCGGAAGCATTTATGAGGCTATCCTGGCTTATCGTCACGCCGCTTTCCTGGCTAGCTTTCACGCCCAGGCATAAAGTCGAAACACCCCTCTGGGGTGTCGCGGGTAACTGACCTAACCCGCCTGAAGATGACAGGTCACCGACTAGAAAGGCTTTAACCATGAACACGGATCGCATTTCCAGGGCGCAAATCCTGGAAACTCTGGAAACTATCTCCCAGGACTTAGATACAGCTCTCCTGGATAATGTCGTGCCAAAAGCTAAGCGCGCGGAGATTCTCTCCCACGCTGCTTCCATTCGCGCCATGATCTACGACATGAAGGCGGAATTATGATCCAATATGAATATGAAATACAGGGTAACTACGGCTACGGCTGGGAAATGCTCACCACCGAAAGCACAAAAGCGGAAGCACTCGCCCAGCTCGCGACCTATCGCGCGAACGAGTCAATTCCGCTAAAGATTGTCACGAAAATGGTTCAGGCATGAGCCAGGAAATTATAGTGATCGGCGGAGAGCCTGTCCTCACCCGCACCGCCCTGGTTGCCTGGAACGAGGACGGTACAGACAACACCAGCGCGCAACGCACTTTCGCCCTTATCCCTGAAAATTGGCTAGAGCGCGACCTAGAGGAACACCCAGCGGATGAACTAATCTTTTATTGGCTGGACGCTTACGAGTGGATCCGATTCGCCGCTGGCGATTCGTTTGCCGATGATTGGACGGTTATCGCAGCATGAAGCGACAACACGCGCCCGTCTACTATCATGTTCGCTTAGTGGTTCGGATAGCCTTCTACCTATCCCCCGCTATCGCGATCACTGTACTCATGCACGGCAAGGTATTTTTAGGCTAATGCTGGCGTACTTTCCACGGTTCACGCCGTGGAAGGTGCGAGAGTCTTAGATCAAGCACTCTCACGACTAGAAAGAGGAAAAAATGCAAGGTAAAGAGATTAAGAAAGTACTAGACACTATTACAGAAGAAAATCTCACTAACAATTCACTCGATGAGCTATGGGATGAAATGCCCGACCACGTAGCGGGCAAGGATTGGATGAGCGAGATTGCCGACATGGCAAGGTGCGCTAAAGATTGGCTAAATGATGAAGACGACTACACCGAGGACACGGTCACCGATCCTTCTATTCATCTTGCTGACCGCGAGGTTGAAGACTACTACAGCACCATAAATAAGCGCGTGCAGGCACTCGCGCTATGGGCACGTCCTGAATTAGATGATGAGGTGCAAGAATTTTTCGGTGGCGAGGTTAATCCGACCCTAACCGATCTTAACTCTCACTATTTATTCGTCGCTATGCAAGGTCTAGCCTATCGAATTTTAGCCTATGCCTACAGCAAGGCTGAAGAGTTAGAAGAGGTTACAGAATAATGACTACACAAGAGCTGATGAAGGTCGAGCTAAGCTCGGATTGTGAGTGCAGAATCTGCGACGATTGCGGGCTAGTGCAAGAGGACATGGCTTGTGTCGAGTGTGACAATGAGACAAGTTTCATCAATTATTGTGACGGCGATTGTTACCTTTACAAGGTGGAAGAGTTAGAAGAATGGCTCATCCCGCAATTCATGACCGCTAACGGCGATCCTAGCTACCTGCGCCTAGAAGGTCGGCGCATGGGCTGGCAGGCTCGTAGCGGATACAAGGTCATAGAAGCGACCTATACAGCTCTTCGCGACTCGCTTATCTTCTCGGGCGAGTGGCGATTAGTCTTTACCTTATCGGGCAAGGATCTAACAATAACCCGATACTCACACGACGAACCTATGGGCGCAACTTTCACACTTACCCCCGCTACAGAAGAGGAATACAACGCATGAGCGAACACACACACGCACCTTACGGCGGGGTAGAGACTTACCCTCACGCGAAAATAGGCAAGTGCCTATGCGGGGTTGATCTAGTCTCCTACCTTGCCCCCGTAGGCGCTAAATATAATTGGAAAGATTGGGACGTTACCGCACTCGATGACCCGTGCCTATCGTGCGGGGGATACAATACGCCGTCATGTTGCGAGGCTGAAGAGTGAACGCGCTCTATATATGCGCCGAGTGTGACTGGTCAGGCTCGGATCGCGACTACTTTACAGAAGATGACGGGGAGACTTATTGCTCTCTCCACGCCGTCGCGAACTTGTGCGGGGCGTGCGGACAGTACGACCGATCCACTAGCCACGCCTGCGACCTTGCGCCGTTTATCTCCTATGAAATGGTGTGCCCCGATTGCGACTCACTCGCAACCCATATCACCACGCTCGCGCCGATTATCGCCTGCTCATGCGGGGGACAATTTACCCTTATTTCACGGAAAGAGGCTGAACTATGACCGAATACGAATATGAAGTGAAATTTTATGGTAGCCAGTGGGTTATTAATATCTTGTGCTACCACGAACACGACAACGAGATAGGAGACGTGCCGATTATCGATTGGGCGCTTACCGTAGCCGATCATAACGGGCTAACTATTCCACTGTATGAGTCTGTCTCGGTGGAGAAGACGGGAGTGTTATCGTGACCCTAGCCGACCTTATCCGCTGGCACAAGAGCGAGGCTAGCCTCTACGACCGCGAGGGCTATTTCGCCGAGCAACACTTCCACGAGAGCGCCGTGCAGGTACTGACCGCGCTAGCTTATGCCGAGCAGGTGAGCGCATGAATTGCGACATATGCGGAGAGGCTAAAGAGTGGGGCGTGTCTCACGGTTGCCCGCCGATGTGCGGAGACTGTCTGCGACCACTAAAGGATCAGTGCAACTGTCAAGATAAATAACTCGCAATAAATAACCCTCGGCGTGCTTGACATGTCGGGGATTATTTTATAGTGTGACCCAGTACCAACACGGCGGACATTCCGCCGTAGCTCAGCGACAGAAAGGCTATACATACCATGTCACAAGAAACGACAGAAAAACCCTCTAAAGAATATGTCATCGCCCACTCTGACGGGTTTGTCCAGGGCTGGAACCTGGCCATCGCAGAGGTTCTCCGCGTCCTGGAAGAGCGACTAGACATTGTAAATCTACTAGGCCGCGACCCAGCGGAGATTCAGATCATCATCCGCGCCGTAAAGCAAATGAGCGACAAATGATTGTCGTTATTCTGGCGTTTGTAGCTACACTCGCAGGCGTTGCGTTAGAGTTTGCTTTATCGTCGTGGGAGAGCGACGAGTGATATTTAACTACGACCTACCCGCAGCATGTCGAGATATGGACGGCGATATATGGTTCCCCGAGGCGATTCGCGTGAACGTGGGAGAAAAGCCAAAGCCAAAGTCGCAAGAAATTATTGACACAACTATCCTGGCATTAGCTATCTGTAACACGTGCCCTATCCAACGAACCTGCCTACAGGCAGCTATAGATAACCGCGATGAGCATGGCATATGGGGTGGAACTTTCCCCTATGAGCGCCACACCGTAGCGCCATATGAAAAGACCATGGATCTTGGTTTTATCTGGCAATCAAAGCTACGCAAATTCGCAGAACAGAAAGGTTTAACATGTCCACCACTCCCCGCACCAACGCCAGGGTATGTACCCGCAGAAAGTTTCTCTGCCTTTCTCCCATCGTTGTCCTGGTCGTTATGAGCTGGATTAGTTTCTCGGTTAAGCCCGTGGCAGAGCGTATAGCAAGCCCTAAGAGCTACGCTAAGACGCTTTACAAGCGCCAGGGTGGAACCGCTAAACAGTGGGCCTGCCTAGATCGTCTATGGACCATGGAAAGTAATTGGCGCGTGAACGCTGTCGGTGACAAGACAACCCAAGGCAGAGCTATCGGCATTGCGCAAGCGCTACCAGCAGAGAAGATGGCGCAGATGGGCAGCGATTACAAGGTGAACTACCAGACCCAGATTCGTTGGGGCTTGTTGTATATCAAGCTGCACTGGAATAACGATTCATGTCTCGCGCTACGCCATGAGATACGCAAGGGGTGGTACTAATGGATGAGCTACATTATCCCGCCATCGACCCAGCAGATGAGCTATGGAAAGACCAAGCTAATTGCGCTGGCATAGATACTGACCTATTCTTTACCAGTGGCGAAGGCCAAGGCGACGATCGGGACACTAAGAACCTGACTCGTATCTGCGCTGCTTGCCCCGTGAAGATAGAGTGTCTGGACTATGCTGTAAAGTATAGCCAGCTTGGTTGGTGGGGTGGAACTACCGAAGCAGAACGCAAACGTATTCGTAGAAAGGCACGATAATGACATACGATTTTATGGCGCAGGAGTGGTACGGATCATGCGGTGCGTGTGGCACTGAACTATTCGCACCTACCAAAGGCGCATACATATTGCAATACTCCATACATACACACTCAAACGACTGCATAGGGGGTTGGTAATGAATACCGAACAATTTATTGAGCCACACTGGGAAGCAGAAAAGCAAGCTATAGTGCTAGAGATTATGCACGGACGCGAAACTTACTCAGAGTATTGGCAACTTATGCAGGAGTTTGAGAGTATCCTTAGACAACAAATTGAGGACGAAAGAAAGAAGGATTTGGCATGAGCGATTCTCATTATCAAACAGAGCTGGATGTTTTCTGCACATGGTGCGAGAAAGAGTTTAAGGATGTAATGGTGTGGGTAGGTAAAGAGTGGAACAGTTGGGACTGTCCCGAGTGTGGCAAACAGCAACTGGATGACAACTACGGCGGAGAGACTAGCAGTTGGGCTAATTTGATATGAAAGCTAAACCAAGTGAGATTAAAAAGATGGCTGCGCTACTGGAAACAGACGCAGACAGTAGCGAGGATATGGCTATCAAGGTGTGGGAGTTAGTAGAGCAGATCACTGCTGCCCGTACAGCCTACATGGCTGTCGTGGTACACCCGTCCATCAAGGTGGCTATCGCCATTGGCCCATACAACACACTCAACCAGCTGCACAAAGACTATGCCAAGCATTGTGGTAAGATAGACGACAGCTCGTATGGTATAGTTGCGACAGTACGCGATCCAAGTATTCCGTCAAGCTAGGGGGAGAACCTTCCTTAGTCGCGGTAGCTCAACCGTCTAGCGAATGAGCAGCATAGCCCCGCCAGAGCCTTTCCTGGTGGGGTTTGTGCTATCTACGAGGATTATCGGTGGAGTAAAAACCACCAGCGTTGAACTTAATAGGCACTACGCCAAAGACCTTGGACATAGGAATACCGCAGCACAATGGCGCTGCAATGTCATCATGGATAGAGCCTTCTACTTCTGTCTCAATGTTGCAGATGCTGCAACGGTAATCATACTTCGGCACTACTCTTCCTTTCCCATGGATCCTGTCCGCCTAGCTCTTTAATCAAGCGCTTCAGTGCGCTCTTAATCCTACGCTCAGAAGATGAGCGAGAGATATGCAACGACTCTGCAATATCCTCAAAGCTCAACTGCTCCTGGAACTTCATCTGCAATATCAACTGGTCATCTGGCTCTAGCTTGGCAAGC
>Ga0207957_1000078_pt1 | contig 23374 bp, 32 predicted proteins | sample CryBogCBH27Jun07_FD_184603 | JGI IMG/M metagenome (GOLD analysis project Ga0207957, IMG submission 184603) | Freshwater microbial communities from Crystal Bog, Wisconsin, USA - CBH27Jun07 (SPAdes) | ecosystem: Environmental > Aquatic > Freshwater > Lake | place: Crystal Bog, Wisconsin, USA...
TGAGCACTTACGCTACTCAACCAGTTATTGCAAGTGGTTTTGGTACTTCACCGACTTTAAAAGGTGTAAGCCCAAACTGTTTTGCGGTTACTGTAGGTACTGGCGGTGCTGCATCTGGTACTTTGACACTTCCCGCTGCTCCAAACGGATGGATGTGTTTAGCTAATGATGTTACTAATGGTTCAGGCTTATTTTTGCAACAGACTTTAAGCACTACAACATCAGTAACTGTAACTGGCTATGGAATTACCACTGGACTTGCAGCAAATATGTCTGCTGGTGATGTCATTGTTATGACTTGCATACCTTACTAAATGACTGCTCCTGCTCTAACTTCAGATCAAAACTTACTGCCTGTTCAGGCATATTTTGACGTTTTTGGGAAATTCCAAACTTTTATTGGGCAGGGGCAGCCATTTTACGCAACTGTAAATCCGTCACAAAGCGGATTGAATATTACAAATAGTACGATTAATAGTACGACTATTGGGTTGGTTACTCCCTCTAGTGGAATTTTTACTAATATCCAAACAAATACAGGATCAATTAGTACAACTCCTGTAAATCCTACGGATATTGTCAACAAAAGTTATGTTGATGCTTATTTACAAGGTTTATCCTTTAAAGCACCAGCTCAAGTAGCTACAACTGCAAATATTACTTTATCCGGATTGCAGACAATTGATGGATATACAACTCTTGTAGGTGATAGGGTTTTAGTAAAAAACCAAACAACCCAACAAGATAATGGGATTTATTTGGCATCTGCAAGTGCTTGGACAAGATCAAGTGATGCTGCAACTTATGCAGAATTGGTAGCAGCGTTTTTGTTTATTGAAAATGGTACATCTCAAACTGGTTCTGCATGGGTTTCGACCATACCGCAAAATGGAACTTTGGGTGTAACACCAATTACGTTTACACAGTTTAGCAATACTGCAACTTATACTGCTGGAACAGGATTAACTCTTTCTGGTTATCAATTTAGTATTACCCCTGTGGGAACTGCTGGAACTTATGGTTCTGCAAGTAATGTTCCAGTATTTGTAACAAATGCGTCAGGTCAGATCACATCTGTAACAAATACATCAATTTCTATAGCTCCTAGTCAAATAAATGCAACAATTCCTAATTTTGGATTAACCAATAGTTCAATTACAGTAAACGGAACTAATATTGCACTTGGCGGATCAGGTACTATTACTGCTACTGCTTCCAATGCTTTAACAATAGGTACGGGTTTATCAGGAACATCTTATAACGGAAGTACCCCTGTAACAATTGCAATAGATAGCACAGTAGTTACTTTAACTGGCTCACAAACATTAACAAATAAAACTTTAACTGCTCCTGTAATTAGTACAATTACTAATGTAGGGACATTAACCTTACCCACATCAACAGATACATTGGTTGGTAGAGCAACCACAGATACATTAACAAATAAATCAATTGCTGCAAGTACAAATACTATTACAGGATTAACAAATAGTAATTTAAGTGGTACTGCTGGAATAACTAATGGTAATCTTGCAAATTCAAGCGTTACTGTAAACGGAACTGCTATTTCTTTAGGAGGAAGTGGAACTGTTACAGCCAATACGCCCAATTCTGTTACTTTTAACAGTAGTGGGACAGGAAGCGCATCTCCAACATCTTTTAATGGTGGGTCTGCTGTAACTGTAAGCTACAACACTTTGGGGGCATCTCCTTTAGCGGGTTCTTCAAGTTTAACAACAGTAGGCACAATTGCATCAGGCACTTGGAATGGATCGGTTATTGGATTGAGTTATGGTGGCACAAATGCCAATTTAACTGCAAACGCTGGTGGAATTGTTTATTCAGGAGCATCTGCATTAGCAATAAGCGCAGCTGGGTCAACTGGACAATATTTACAAAGTAACGGAACTGGAGCGCCTACTTGGTCAACTCCTAGTGCATCTGTAAGTATTTCAGATCAAACATTATCATCAAGCACTTTTTACCCTACATTTGTAAATGCGACAAGTGGTACAACTTCTACAATAGATACTAGTTCTACTAAATTGCAATATGTACCAAGCACAGGAACTTTAACATCTACTGCTTTTAGTGGTTCTGGTGCAAGTTTAACTAGTTTAACTGCTGGTAATTTGTCTGGGACTATACCTAGTGCTGTACTTGGTAATTCTACTGTTTACATTGGAACTACTTCAATTTTATTAAATAGGGCTAGTGGTTCTATTAGTTTAACTGGTACAAATATAGATGGAAGTGCTGGGTCTGCAACTATTGCAACAACATCTACTAATGCATTAAATGTGCAAGTAACAGACAATACATCTAGTTCAAGCACTTTTTATCCAACTTTGTCGCCTGGAACAACTGGATCAACAAACTATGCTTTAGGCACAAGTTCTACAAAATTGAGTTTTGTACCAAACACAGGAACTTTAACCACAACTGCTTTGGTTTCTACTGGTGGAAGTATAGACAACACACCAATTGGTGCTACAACTGCTTCTACAGGTAAATTCACAACCCTAGAAGTTACAGGAACATCAACCCTTGGAGATGCTTCTACTACTTATATTCAGGTGGTAGGGGATGCTTCTTATCCTGCAATTAAAGCGGCAGGAGGAACAAATACACCTCTTGTGTTGCAACCATTGGGTACAGGAGCATTACAAGCACAACAGACTACATCTAGTGCTACAGGTGGTAATGCTAGGGGTGCTAATGCGGTTGATTGGCAGACTAGTAGAACCACAGCAAGTTATGTGGCAAGCGGAGTTTATGCCGCTTTAGGTGGCGGTTTAAATAACACAGTTTCAGGTTATGGTGCATCATTAACTGGTGGAAATGGTGCAGTAATATCTGGTCAATATTCTGCGGCTGTTGGTGGTTATTCTGCCACTACATCAGGATATGCTTCTGTAGTTGTTGGTGGTTTTCAAAATGGCTCAAGTTCACAAACAGGATATTTCAATTTTATTGGCGGTGGACAATACAATACAGGCACAGCAAATGCCACAGTAACCACGCAAGCTACAACAATTGCATTAACTGCTCAAACCACAGTTTATTTATCAAGTACTAATGCAAGCATTAAAGTAGGTCAATATGTGTCGGGTACAGGAATATCAGGACAAACCTACGCAACATCATCTGTAACAACAGGAACTCCTGCGGTAATGGCAACGTCCACTATCTCAGGTACAACTCTTACAGTAGGTTCTTTAACCTCTGGAACAATAATAGCAGGACAAGTATTAACAGGAACAGGGGTTACTGCGGGAACATACATTGTTTCAGGCTCTGGTTCTACTTGGACAGTATCAACATCTCAATCAGTATCCTCTACGACAATAACAGGAACTGCTTATACATTCACAATATCTCAAAACGCAACAACTACTGCTGGTATAACCCTATCTTTCTACACACCTCATGGAGTAGTAGTAGGAGGAGGAAATAACCAAGCAACAGGAGCGTATAGCTTTATTGGTGGTGGTGGTGATGCGGGTACTACTGCAAACAGAAATACTGCTTCAGGCGATTGGTCATCAATTTTAGGTGGTAAATCAGCAATTACTAGAGGTGTAATAGGCGCACAAGCCTATGCTTCTGGTGAATTTTCTGCTCAAGGAGATGCTCAAACAGGTATTTATACTTTAAGGAATACAAGTACATCTGCCACTTTAGTTGTATTAACTGCTGATTCTGGAACTGCTGGAACATTAAATCAAGCAGTAATTCCATCAAATTATGCTTACACATTTAGGGCATTAATTACTGGCAGAAACACATCAACAAACGATACTGCTTCATATCAGATACTTGGTTCAATACAAAATACAAGCGGAACTGTAGCTCTTGTTGGAACTCCAAGTGTAACTACAATAGGATACACAGCAAGTGCATCAACATGGGTTGTTTCTGCAACAGCAGATAATACAAATAAAGCAATAAGTATCAATGCAACTGGTGCGGCAAGTACCACTATACATTGGGTTTGTAAACTTGAAACAATAGAGGTCGGATAATGGCACTTAAACTAAACTTAGGCACAACTCAATTTGGCGCACCAGCACCAGAGGCTTATGCTCGTGTAACCAACTTTTTTGGAAACAAAGACAACATCCAAGTACAGGTATCTGTGCATTTCTCAAAGGATGCTAGAGATTCAAATCTTAGCCCAGTACTGGAACACGCACACTATATTGGTCTTGCAGACTTGGCGGGTAAGGGTGAGCTGATGACTGCAATTTACACAGTTCTAAAAACAATGTCTCAATATCAAGGCGCAACGGACGTTTAATCATGGCTATTAACCAAGACAACGTAGCAGACAAACTTATTCCTACTACTGGAACATTAACTGTTTCAGGAATACTTACTGCTACAACAGTCAATATTTCCACAACTGCAGGGTCTGGCACTACAAATTATTTAACTTTTGTAGCTTCTGCTACTGGTAGTCAGCCTCAATACACAAATACTGGTTTAACTTATAACGCAACAAATAATGCTATTACAGGAGGAGTTCAAGGTGGAACTTTCTAATACATTAATTATTGAAAAAGAGGTATTTTAAATGGAAATTGTTTGGAAAATCCTTGAAATAAGTGCAGAGAATGAGTTAATAACTCATGCTAAGTATCATTGCTCTTTATCTGATGACACAAATACTGTTGAAACAGAGGGTAATTGGTTTTTTACAGACCCTATCATGAATATACCATTTGGGCAAGTTACAGAGGAAATGGTAGCAAAATGGATTGAAGATGCTTCTATTAAAGATGGAGTAAATATTATTACCTCAAGACTGCTAGAACAGTTAAAATCATTAGAAAAGAAAACAGTTGTACCTCCCTGGAAACCACAAGTTTTTACACCTAATATCTAAAAATGGCACAAACCAATTACACTCCAATAATACTGTATAACTCTGGTACTACAGGGAATACTCCATCTACTAGCAATTTAGTTAGTGGTGAATTGGCTATTAACTATACTGATGGCAAACTATTCTATAAAGATAATTCATCAACACTTCAGGTAATTGGTTGGAAAACTACTCCTACAACTGCTGGAGGAACAGGCTTAGTTAGCTATACAGCAGGAGATTTGTCATATTATTCATCTGGCACAGCATTATCTAAACTTGGAATTGGCACAAGTGGGTATGTTTTACAGTCTAATGGTTCTGCACCTGTTTGGGTAGCTCAATCTACTTTGACTGTAGGAAATGCTACAAATGCTGTAAATGTAGGAACAACAGACAACACTTCTAGTGCATCTACTTATTACCCTACTTTGGTTAGTGCAACAAGTGGCAATAATCCAATTACAACTTCAAGCACTAAATTAAGTTTTGTGCCCTCAACTGGTGTTTTAAGTGCTAATGGTGTAGCTTTAACAGGAAATTTAGGAACTGTTACAAGCGTTGCTGCGTTAACTTTAGGAACTACAGGAACAGATTTAAGTTCATCTGTGGCTACAGGAACAACAACACCTGTTATAACTCTTAATGTGCCAACAGCTTCTTCTACTAATAGAGGAGCTTTAAGTTCTACAGATTGGACTACTTTTAACAATAAAGCTCCAGGCGTCACATTCACAACTGGTTATATTCCCTACGGACAAGGGACAACTACCTTAAACCAGTCTTCTAATTTATATTTTGATGGATCAAATTTATTGGTTGGTACTACAACAAATCCAACTGGCAGCAATAATCAAATTATTTGTGCAGGTCTTATTGCTTCAGGTGCTCCCACATCAACTGGTTATTCAAATGTAACTTCTTCTCAGCTTGAAGGGTTTGCTGGTAGGCTTATAGCTAACCATGTAAATGGTACTGGTAGTGGAGCTTTGTATGCTGGTTTTGGATATAACGGAGGTGGTATTGGCTCTATTTCTCAATCAGGCACTACAGGAGTTCTCTACAACATTACATCTGATCGAAGATTAAAATCTAAAATTGAATCATTAACAAATAGCGGAACAATTATTGATTCGTTGCTACCAAGAAAATTTACTTGGAATGAAGATGGTTCTGAGGCAATGGGTTTTATTACTGATGAATATCAACAAGTATTTCCTAATGCTATTACAGGAGAACCTAATGCTGTTGATGAAAAAGGTAATCCAATATATCAACAAGGCGACTTTTCTACTGCAGAATTTATGGCTGTATTAGTAGCAGAAATTCAATCACTTCGTGTTCGATTAAAAGCAGCAAATATTGCATAAGGCAAACTATGACTACATTAATTCCAAAATATGACCAAGGTTCTACTGGGGCAGTAAATAGGCCAATTAATCAAAAACTTGCTGAAACAGTAAGTGTAAATGATTTTGGAGCAACTGGAAACGGGACAACAGATGATACAGCAGCAATTCAAGCAGCCTTAAATGCTTCAAAAAGTGTATATTTTCCTGCTGGAACTTACAAAATAACTTCTACATTAACTTTAACAAGCAGTATGAACATTTATGGCGCTGGTTATAAGGACACCATATTAAATGGTTCTTCCTTGTCAAATACAAGTGCCATCATTTCTTATACTGGTGGGGATCAATTTTCTAGCATTTCAAACATTGGTTTTATAGGAGCAGCTAGTGGCTCAAATGCTATTGGAATTAACGTAAGCAATGGTTATTATGCTTCTTATACAAACCTACAATTCACTAATATGTCTTATGGTATGTATTTGGATGAAGCTGGTTCATGCTTAGTTCAAAATTGTCACTTTACAAATTGTTTGTTTGGCGCACAATGTATGGGTGGTAGTGCATATAACTTTGATGCTTGCCAATTTCAATATGGAACTAATGTAGGGATTAAATTAATTGCTTCTCCTACAACAACTTTTCCTACATCTGCAGTAGTTTCTCAATGTGGATTTACATCCAATGTTGGAATTAATGTGCCAATGATAATTGGCTCATACGGTGGAAGTAGTATTGTTATAGATAGTTGTTACTTTGAAGGTGACTTAAACTATTCTACAACAACAAAAGCATTTAGCATTGGCGATACAGGTAGTGGCAACAATGTTGTGATGGCGGCCATTACAAATTGTAGAATTGCTAGTACAAATTCATCAAAAAGCGTATTTTCTAATACTACTAGGCTTTATTTTGCTAATAATATTGTTGGCGCAGCAATGCAAGTTGATAACACAGTATTAGGTGCTGAATATATTGGTAATGAATTTGATGGAACATTTACTAATAATGCATTAGCGCAAATGACCATTGACTTAGGCACTATTAATACAAATTGGATTAACAATACAAGCTATAGTCAACTTGCTTTAACTCAAAATGGTGTTCATGGCGTTATAGTTAAAACAGACAGATTTATTCCTGATACAGATAATTATTTAACTTTAGGAGATAACGTACATAGATGGACAAGTGTTTGGGCTGTTAATGGAACAATTCAAACTTCAGATAAAAATGAAAAGCAACAAATTGCTTCTTTAACAACTGCAGAACAAGCAGTAGCAAAAACATTAAAAGGATTAATTAAAACTTTTAAATTTAATGATGCGGTTAAATTAAAAGGCGAAAATGCTCGAATTCATTCTGGAATAATTGCTCAAGATGTTCAATCTGCATTTATTGCTCAAGGTCTTGATCCTACAAAGTATGGAGTATTTTGCTCAGACACTTGGTATGAAGTTGATGGAAAAGCAGAAGATAAAAATGGTGTTCGTTATACAAAAGACACTCCTAATGCAATAGAGATTATTCGCCAAGGAGTAAGGTATGATGAATTATTTGCTTTTATTATTGCTGGATTATAAACTTTAAATCATCAATTCTAGACAATCCAATTAGGAGATTATATGGCAGTTAACCTTTCACCTATTGGTGGCGCAGGATGGCAATTTTTTGATAATAATGGTGTTCCATTAGCTGGTGGATTGCTATATACATATTTAGCAGGAACAACAACACCTACTGTCACTTACACATCTGCATCAGGAGGTGTTGCTAATTCGAATCCAATTGTTTTAGATGCAAGTGGCAGACCTCCAAATGAAATTTGGTTAACTGGTCAAATATCATACAAATTTGTATTACAAACAAGTGCTGGTGTTCAAATTTGGTCTATGGATAATCTTAGTGGATTGCCAAGTGCAGGAATAGAGTCATATCAAATAGCTACTGCTAATCAAACAGTATTTACTGGACTTTCCTACACAACTGGAAACAATAGCATGAAAGTTTTTGTAAACGGAAGCAAACAAATTGTTTCTTTAAATTACACAGAAACCAATTCAAGCACTATTACATTTGTAACAGGATTAAATGCTGGTGATGTTGTGGAGTTTTTACAATGACAACTCCTAATGACATTATTAGTAGGGCACTTAAAGACATTGGTGCATTAGAGGCAGGAGAAGTTCCTACACCAGAGGCATCTCAAGATGCTTTTGATATGTTGCAAGATATGTTAGACCAATGGTCTAATGAAGACATGATGGTGTTTTATAAAAATGAAATCATATTTCCAATTACTCCTGGTCAAACTCAATACACTATTGGGCCAGGCGGTCAAATCGGTGCAACATTTACTGGAAGTATTGCTAATAATATTCTCACTATTACTAGCATCCAGTCTGGGGGCATATCTCTTGGTCAAACTCTTAGTGGAACTGGCATTACAGCAGGCACTACAATTGTTCAAATGCTCACAGGGGCGGGAAATAACGTAAATGAGGCTGGTACTTATTTATTAAATACAACTTATGCAACTCCTATAACAAGCGAGTCAATTCGTAGTTATTATCAACGTCCACTTAGACTTAATTCTTGTTTTGTCAGGATTAACACTTATTCTAATGGGCAACCCATTACAAATGGCGGTTTAGATTATCCAGTTTCTGTATTAAATATTGAACAATACGAAATGATTGGTCTTAAAACTTTAAATGGGCCTTGGCCTAAAGCTATTTATTACGAGCCAACGGAAACATTGGGTAATATATATGTGTGGCCTAATCCTAGTCAGGGCGAAATGCACATATTTGTAGATCAGCTATTCCAAAGATTTACAACACAATTTGATAATATCAATCTACCGCAAGGTTACAACATGGCTTTGAGATGGTGTCTGGCAGAACGATTAATGCCTATGTATGGCAAAGCCTCACCAACACAAATTCAGATGATTATGAAGTTTGCTGCACAAGGGAAGTCTACAGTAAAGAGGACAAACATGAACCCTGCAATTGTTTCCACTTATGCAGACTCACTTTTGGTTGGAAGACAAAAAGATGCAGGCTGGATACTTTCTGGGGGGTTCTTTAGATAATGGCTGATTTTGGCTTTGTCGGCCCCTCCTATGAAGCGGCTTCCATTTATCAGGAAGCTCAAGAGTGCATCAATTTCTATCCTGAGATTGATCCTTTAAAGCCTCCTGGTAGTAGAGGTGTAGTTGCCTTGTATCCAACTCCAGGACTTACTTCAATACTTCAGCTTAATAATGCTCCAGTAAGAGGAATGAGAACTCTATCAGGAGGTAAATATTTAATTATTGTTTGTGGTTCATCTGTTTATTCAATTACTTATTCAAATGGTTATGTCTCAACTCAAATAGGGACATTAACCACTTCAACTGGATATGTTTCTATAACAGACAATATTATGAGCAATACAGGTTTAAATGCTTATATTGTTGATGGTGCAAATAGATATTATTGGATAGCATTTACAAATTCTTTTAATATTTTGCCAAGTTCAGATGGGCCGTGGAAAGGGGCAAATGTCTGTGATGTTGTGGATAACTACATTATTTACAACCAACCTGGAACACAATTGTGGGCGGCCACAGACTTGGGATTAGTAACATCTTCTAATGCTTATTATGGTGCTAAAGATGGTGCTCCAGACCCACTTGTATCTTTAATCGTAGATCACAGACAAGTATTTTTACTTGGTGAGTTTACTGCTGAAATGTGGACAGATGTAGGAAATGTAATACCTGGCATTATTAGTTTTCCATTTCAAAGGGTTACAGGAACATCTGTACAGCATGGTATAGCAGCGCCTTTTTCAGTTGCTAGATTAGGTGAACAATTTGCTTTTGTTAGCCAAGACTATAGAGGTCAAAACATTATTGGTGTTATGCAGGGCTATTCTTTTAAAAGAATAAGTACCCATGCTGTAGAACAAACTTTAATGAACCAATATATAGCAGATGCTATTGCTTATACATATCAGCTCGATGGTCATGAATTTTATGTGGTTACATTTCCAACTATTAATATTACATGGGTTTACGATTTAACTACAGAAATGTGGCATAAATGGTTGGCTTGGGATGGAACACAATTTAATAGACATAGATCAAATTGTGGGGCTATTTTTAATAATGTTTATTTGGTTGGAGATTATCAAAATGGTCAAATCTACCAACTAGACAATGCTGTATATACAGAGGCAGGAAATACTATCAGAAGGCTTAGAAGATGCCCACATTTGGTATCAGATTTGCAAAGACAATATTTTGCTGAATTACAGATACAGTTTCAACCTGGAGTTGGATTAGAAACTGGTCAAGGTAATAATCCACAAGCCATGCTTAGATGGTCAAATGATGGTGGTTCTACCTATTCCAATGAGCATTGGTGCACAATTGGAGCTGTTGGTAAATATAGGAACAGAGCAATTTGGAGAAGATTAGGGCAAGCTAGGGACAGAATTTATGAGGTTAGTATTAGTGATCCAGTAAAAGCTGTGATTGTAAGTGCCAACCTTAAAGCGGAAGTTGGTGAAAACTAATGGCTACGTCTAGTTCTAGCGGTAACATTATTTGGCCTAGAGTGCCATTTATTGATCCTGGCTCTGGTCAGCCTGCTTTGCCTTGGTTGCTTTGGTTGCAAAGTCCTAATTTTGTTAGCGTAAAAACTGGGCAACAAACAATTCAAGGTAGTCAAGAAATTACAGGCAACTCAGTAATTGATGGAAATGAAATTGTAAAAGGCACTTTAACTGCTTTAGGTGGTATTTCAGGGGGTACATTTTGAATTTAATTGATATTCCTAATGTTCCAACTAGAGAACAAATTGATAAATTGCAATCTGAAATTTTGCAAATGCCTCAAGCAAAACTTGAAACTGAACATTATTTTTCTGGTGGTATGTATTGCAGAAAATTGACTAGGTCAGCAGGCACTTTGATAGTTGGTAAAGTTCACAAAAAAGATCATTTTTTCTTATGTGCAAAAGGTGAGATTATTGCTTGGAGCGAAGGTGGAATGCGCCATTTGTATCCTGGTGATGTAATTTGCTCAAAGCCTGGCACAAAAAGAGTCACTTTGGCAATTACAGATGCAATTGGTATTACTTTTCACAAGACTAATAAGACTAATTTAGATAAAATAGAAAAAGAGTTAATTGAGCCAGATGAACTAGCTTTGTTTGACTCAAATAATCAACTAAAGGTGCAAACCTTAAAAGGGGAATAATTATGTCATGGGTACTAGGAGCGGCAATTGTTACAGGGGCGGCAATCAACTATGCAGGCAGTAAAGGGCAGGCTAATGCGGCCACTGCAGCGGCCAACACACAAGCAGATGCGGCAAGGGCAGGGCAACAACAGTTGCAACAAAATTACCAAAATCTGTCTCCTCAATTTAATCCTTATTTACAAACTGGAGCACAAGGACTTTCTCAATTACAAGCTCAATTGCCTAGTTTGACACAGGCTTTTGGGCCAGAACAACTTAAAAGCAATTTAGCTCCTAACTATCAATTTATGCTTAACCAAGGTTTGGGAGCACAAAGTCAAGGATTAAATGCTAGTGGTGGTGGTTCTAACATTGGAATTGCAGGAACTAAGTTTGCTGAAGATTATGCATCTAATGCATACCAACAGGCTTTTAATAATTACCAAGCACAACAAAGTAATATTTATAACAAACTAGCAAATGTGGCTGGAATAGGTCAACAGAGCCTAGCTAATCTTTCAAACTTAGCTACTGGAAATGCTACAAACATATCTAACTTGGGGGTGGGGGCGGCTAATGCTCAGGCGGCAGGCATAACTGGTTCTGCAGCGGCAAATGCTCAGGGACTTAGTAATATTGGGTCTAGTTTGACTTTGGCATCTATATTGAATCCAGCTAATCAATCTGGAGCAACTAATTCAATGGGTAATGTACCTTATAACTATATGACTAATACTGGTGGATTTAGTGGTACTTCATTAAGTAATTTCTATACTGGCACAGGAACAAGTGGAGATTAATATGGGTATTCAATCATTTCCAATAGCACAAATCAATCCTCCAACAACTACTCCTGTTAAAGGAACAAGTTTGGCTGACATGATGAACACTGCATCATCTGCACAGCAATTTCAACAAGCACAACAATTAAATCCTTTGGCTTTGCAAAAGGCTCAAGCTGATTTAGAGTATTCACAAGTTCAAGCAAAAAAAGCACAAGCTACTTTAGACCCAGAAATTGAACAAAAAAAAGCAGAATCTGCAAAAGCATTAGTAGGTTTAAATTCTGAACAACTTAAAAATGCTAGAGAACATCTTGCTAATTCATCTAGAAATTTGCTTGAATTATTACAAAAACCTAAAGTTACAGCAGATGATATTAAAAATCATGTTATGAAGACAATGACAGATGCTGGAGCACCACAACAAGCTATTAACTTGGCATTACAGAATTTACCAACTGGTGGAACAACTTTAGAAAATAAAGCATTTATTGCAAAACATGCTACTAATTCTTTGAGTGCTGAAGCGGCAATGGACAAACTCCTACCATCAGCCACTATGACAACTGAAGGAGGAACAATTACTCCTAGAGTTATGGGTAATGAATTATTGACTGGTAAAGCTCCTGGAACAGCAGTTGGTACTCCAATTACAATGACTCCTGCCCCATTAGGATATGGTCAAAGATATGAGGCTACAGGTAGAGTTGACCAAAATAATAATCCCACTGCTTATGTAAAAGATGCACAAGGTCAGATTCTTGGTGAAGTTACTATTCCTGCTGGAGTTAATCAAAATCAAATTACTCAGCCTAGTGGAGCACAAAAAGGTAATATGCAACCAGGCAATACTCAGCCTGCAATTAATCAACCTCCAGCTAATGCTCCATCTAGATTAGCTCCTTATGAGACACCTGAAACAGTTGCTACAGAAAGAAAAAGGCAACTTGATACTATTGCTCAAAGGCAAACTGTTCCTCAAAGCACATATAACTATAACCAAATTATTGATTTGGCTGATAAATCTATTACTGGTGTGGGTGCTCAAGCAATTGCAAAATTGGGTGGTGGTTATGCAGGAATACCTTGGAAAGCTGATGAAGCAAGTAATCTCCAACAACTTGGTCATTTTATGGCTTTGCAAACTGGAAACCTTGCACAACAAGCTGGTTTAGGCACAGATCAAGGAAGATCAATTGCTCAAGAGCAAATTGGAACTACTAATTGGACTTCAGATGCAATTAAAGCTACAGCTAGAACTAATAGAGCATTAACTACTGGGATAGATTTGTATGGATTAGGAATGAGTAATGCTATTAAAAAGGCAGGAAACAATCCATTAGCAGGCAGAGATTACACAGAAAAATGGTCTTCAGTTGCTGACATTGATGCATTGAAATATTATGATGCTATAAAAAATAAAGACAAAACAGAGATTAGGCAGATTGTGGATAAGGTGGGTGGCCCAGAGTCCAAGGGCTATGCTGACTTAATCACAAGATATAACAAAATTTATTCACTTGTAACTGGTGGTCAATAATGGCTATTCTAAGTTTAGATGAGTTAAATAATGCAGTTGATGAGGTATATGGGAAAAAACCCAAAACTGCACAAGACATAATTGCACCAAAGAAAAGTAGCATGACTACTTTTAATCCAACTCAGCCAATGGCTGATGCTGTGACTCAAACCAGTTCTACTCCAGAAATATATCATCCATTTGATTTGCATAAAGCTGTTTTAGATACTTATGCAGAACCTCTTCCTCCAGAGCCAAGAGGTAGAGTTACAGGCTTTTTGGGTGATGTAGGTAAAGGTTTGGCATCTCTTGCTGATGTGGCTTATTCTCCTGTTCCTACTGTTCTTGGAAATATGGCACAAATAGGAGCTAGAGTTAATCAGATGTCTCCGCAAAAAGCTGAAGAATTAGGCCAAAAAGTTAGTTCTTTGTTTGAAAAGCCATTTGGTAAGTTGTTTGGTGTTACTGAAGACCCCGCATATAAACAAGAACTAACTAACAAAATTACACAAGTAATAGGTGAATATGGCAATAAAGGTGCAGATTTTATTGCTCAAAAAACTGGTTTACCTGTTCAAGATGTAAGAGCTATGCTTACTACAGCAAGTTTTGCTATTCCTGAAATTGGAACAGAATTAAAACCTGTTGTTAAGGCAGTAACAAAGCCTGTTGTTGAGGAAGCTAAATTAATATCTGGAGCTATAGGTCAGAAAGTTCCTAAAGTCAAAATTGAACTTCAAAAGCAATTAGAGAAAAAACAAGTTCCTGAAATTACTCAGAATCTTCAGCAATTAGAACAAGATTTTCAACAGAAAAAAGCTAACCCAACTGGTGCAGAAACAACTCAGCAAGTTATACAAGAAGATAATGCTCCAGCAGTTGTACAAGACTTGGGTACTGCCAAACCTACAACTCCAGATGCAGAATTTAAAGAAGTTCATTATGGTGAGGCTGGTCTGCCATTGGATGAGCAATATGCTAGAGCTAAAACAGCTCAAAAAATATTGGGTGAAGATCATCAGGCTGATTTATCTGCTATTGAAGGTAAAGGAAAAGAAAGAGCCACAAACTACCAGACATCCAAAACTGATACAGCTCTAGGTAATTACTTGGCTGAAAGATTTGCTGATGAGCAAAATAGAATTAATGCTTATCAACAAAAATTAGTTAAAGATACTGGTGGAACATTAGGTCTTGATGAATCTTCAATATATAAAAGAGGAAATACTATTATTCAACCTCTAAAAGATTTAGAAAACTATTTTGATAAAAAGACAAGTGAGATTTACAATGCTAGAGATGAACAAGGAAAATCTGTTCCTGTTTTTACTAGCCATATAAATCAAGTATTAAATGATCCAACATTATTGCCATTAGGTGAAAATTCAAAATTAGCTGAAGCATCAAAAGCAAAACTTCAAGAACTTAAAATGCTTGATGAAGATGGTAATTTATTGCCTACTAATGCTCATATTTCTGAACAATTTAGAAAATGGCTTAATGGTAAAAATGTTTGGTCACCAGGAAATGCTGGTATTCATAGGGCATTAAAAGAAGCTGTTGATGCTGATGTATTAGACACTATTGGTGGAGATACACCACTTTATAAAGATGCTAGAGCATTAGTTGAACTAAGAAAAAATACATTAGATAACCCAAAAGGAATATCTAATATATTGGAATCTAGTGGACCAAATGGCATAAATAGAAAAGTACAAATTGAGAAAATACCTCAAAACATTACTAGCATGCCTGTGGATCAATTTACTCATGTAATTGATACTTTAAAAAGTATGCCTGATGAATTGCAACCTAAAGCTCAAAAAGCTATTGGTGAAATTAAATCTCATTTTTTAAATCAGATGTCTGACAAAACACCTGAAAAATTGACTACATTTTTGAATGACAATAAAGAAGTGATGAATAGATTATTTTCTTCAGAGGAAATGGAGAATATAAGAGATTATCATAATGCTGTACATATTTTTAAAACCAATACTGGTTATCCTGGTGCAGCGGTTCAAAAAATAAATGTAGAAAAAAAACTTGGTCAAAAAGTAGGTGAATTTATTGTTAATAAGGGATTGCCAGTGGTTGCTGAAACAGTAACTGCTGGTCATGGCATGGGATTGCCTGCTCTTGCAACAAGCCACTATCTTGAAAAAATGACAGCTAAAAAGACTATTAAAACCCAGGCTGAAGCAGAAAAACAAGCCTTTGAAAATGCTCAAAGCAGATTTATTCCAATTAAAGACCTATTGAAACCATGAGCACAGAATCACCAATTGACATGTTTAAGTACGGCCAATTGGTCGCAACTGTTGAAACTCTTGAAAAAAAGATCGACAAACTTGAGGCTTCTGTTTGCCAATTGGTTGAACTTGCAAACCGATCCAAAGGTGGGTTTTGGGTGGGCATGATGGTGGTATCTGCTGTTAGTTCGTTTATTGGTTTTATCGTTCATTACTTGACGGGGAAATAAAATCGACCCCTTTACCCTTGCAATGATGGCTTTCTCTGCTGTAAAAAGCGGAGTGGCTGCTTACAAGGAAATTAAATCTACTGGTGGTGAAGTAGTCAAGATTGTCAATGAGTTGGGTGGTGCGCTTGGTAATTTCTTTGACCATCAAGAAAAAGCGCACAAGGAAGCGGAAGAACAGAAAAAGAATCCCCCCAAAGGTAAGTCATTACAAGCTATTGCACTAGAAAATGTATTGCGTAGAAAGCAATTAGAACAGGCTGAATACGATTTAAGGCAAATGTTGGTGTATGAATCCCCTCCAGAACTCGGTGCTGTATGGACAGAATTTGTAGCGGAACGTCAAAAATTAACGACAGAACAAGCAAAACATAACGCTATATTAAAAAAAAAGAACAAGCTAACGAAAGAAGAAGAGCTGAACGGCTGGAGAAGTGGAATATTAGAATTGCAATTTGTGTTGCGGTCTTGGTGGTCATCCTCACATTTGCAGTATTGATGTATGAGATTAATCAAGATTACAAAAACAAGAAAAGCGGACAGGACTGGCACATCATGTTTATGAAACACTATTATGACGACTCAATAAACGCAGAATGTGAGCACTTATTCAGACAGACAGGCTATTGGCCTAAATATTGTAAGGACTGATATGGATTGGCTTAAAACGATTGAACAACTAGCACCAACAATTGCCTCAGCTCTGGGTACTCCAGTTGCGGGTATGGCGGTATCTGCGCTTGAATCTGCGCTAGGAATGAAGTCTGAGGACATTCAAAAGAACATTGAAGACAGTAAATTAACTGCCGAACAAGTTGCATCTATACAACAGGCTGAGATTGCGTTGAAAGCTAAAGCGCAAGAATTGGGTTTGAACTTTGAACAAATGGCAGTTCAGGACAGGAAATCTGCTCGTGATCTGCAGCAAAGCACCCATTCTTTTATACCTCCTGTTTTAGCTGTGTTGGTTACATTTGGATTTTTTGGTATATTGGTAGGGCTGATGATGGAGACATTTAAAACATCTGATGCTTTGCTTTTAATGCTGGGTTCGCTTGGGACTGCATGGACGGCAATCATGTCTTTTTATTTTGGTAGCTCTGCAGGCTCACAAGCCAAGGATGCAATGTTACATAACTCACAACCAACAAAATGATTAATTCAAGAAACTTAGATGATCTACTTCCGCAAGTTAAAGCAAGAGTTGAAGATTTTATTAAGGCTTGTCAGCATAATGGCATCGACATCTTGGTTACTTCTACATATCGTGATTATGAAAGTCAGGATGCTCTTTATGCTCAAGGACGCACAGCTGAGGGCAAGATTGTCACAAATGCAAGGGGAGGTGACTCTTTTCACAATCATCGTTGCGCTGTGGATGTTGTGCCTGTGGTTAATGGTAAACCAGACTGGGATGGATCACATCCAGTTTGGGCACAGATAGGGCAACTTGGAGAAGAATCAGGACTAGAGTGGGCTGGTAAATGGAAATCATTTAAAGAACTGGCGCACTTTCAATACACAGGCGGTTTAACAATAGCAGAACTTAAAGAAGGCAAGGTAATAGCATGAAAAACTTTAAAATTGAAGGAAAAGAATACAAGTCACCCAAATCACATTATGTGGTTTTAAGGGAACATGAAAAGAAAACTGAGCACGAGTTGCACAGATTAGAAGACAAGCTCAAAAAGCATGAGAATTTGCCTATGGAAAAGGCACATCCGATTAAATAAGACTATTCTTGTAGTCTATATAGGTTTGGGGTAGAGGCACATTATCAGGCCACAAATTAGCTTCAATTAGCCAGTAAACTGTTTTAAGGTGCGCTCTATCCCAGAGCCTTTCACGTTCTTTCTTGCTGTAGATAGAACCTTGGTCTAAATCCATGTGGCAAACATGGCATAACGCAGCGATCATATTGTCATCTGCTTTTATAGCTTTACCTTTTCCATGTGCCCCTTGATTGGAATGTGCGCCAACAATCGTGCCATCATCTACTCCACACATGGCGCAATTCAGATATTGGCAGTTATCCAATAACTTACGACTGCGGATATATTGACGTTTTGGATTTGGATTCATTTATCTACATCAAGCTCAATTTCGTTTTGGGCGCACCAAGCATATAGCCATTCCACAAACTGTGATGCTTGATCCTTAGTAAATTTACGAGATTGGAGACCCAGTTGCACAATCCGATGACTATCTAAGCTCGGTACAACTTTACCGCTTCTAAGCCCTGTTTCTGAGGCAAATTGGTCTATTAAAAAACGCTTCCAACTCTCTTCATCCCATTTAGCTCCAAGATGTGTAGCATGATGGGCAATATCAGCAATTATTGCGTGATACAACCTGTTTTGGTCGTCTGATCTAACTGCATCCACAATTTCCATATCAAGCTGTTTGCCAACTTTAAGCGCCTCTAAAACTTTAGGCCAAACTCTGACCATTAACGCTTTGGCTTGTTCTTCATTTTCTAATTTAAATTTCATGGTTTTGACAACATAAGTTTCAGCATACGCATTGCGCTTTCAACTGAATCAACCAGGCAAAACGGCCCACCTTTCCAGTTTTCAGCAAAGTCTAGCTGGTTCTCGTTAAACCCTTTTTTGCCATACGCACTATCAGGGTTCTTTACCTCCATAAGTAGAGTTTCTCCCTCATACCCCACGAGAAGATCGCAAGGTTCTTTGATGTAATACACATAAGCCCCAGCATCACGAAGAGACTTGACTATTTCTGCTTGATTTTCGTCAACTCGTGCTGCTCGTCTCATTTTTCTTCCTATGTATCGTATTTTTTACATCTTCAGCCAAATTTGCAAATAATGCGTTACTTTGCATCTTTTGACGTACTGCATCCCTGATGTATTCTACCCAGCCAGGTTGCATGGCAAGGTGAGCGTACAGTTCCACAATCTCATCGTACATTTGGTCAAAAGGTTCATCCATTGACAATCCACTTTCTCATTTCGTTTGAATTGCGATAGCCAATAGACTTGTAGAACCGAGGAGCAAGAACACGCACCTCTGAGGGCAGTCTAGGTAATCTTTCCGCAACAGGATATTTAGTCTCTTTTAAAACAGTTCCCTCAGGCCAAGGCGGTACTGGTTGCCATATTGTTTTAATTTCCACGTCTGATCTCCATAATTTTTTGACGTATATGTTCAGGCATAGGGACGGCTTTTGCCTTTTCTGCATCTAGTTTAACAAGGTAAGGATCACGTTCTTGAACCATTGTAGAAACTTCAGGTATCTCAGCTCCATCCCAACGCTGTTGGTTTAAGTACACAAGGGGCGCAGGAATAAATGCTCCGTTGTCTTTGCGCCAATCGTTAGTGGTCTTCATCCACTCAACGTGTTTTATTATTTGATCGGCACACGCATCACAATAGTATTTCTGCCATTTTTTCAAACATTCTGACTTACCTCCTTTGCGTGAGCTACGAGGCCAGGCTTTCCAAAAATCTTCAAATGTCATAATTTATCCTTATTAAAGTTAACCAACCACAAGCGGTACATTTTATTTTCCAACCAATCTTTATCTGCAATTCTTTTGTTATCCCACCACATTTGCATATTCTCATGTATTTCCCCTGTATTCAATGGTGCTTTTGGTGAATCTTAGAGCAAAGCATAGCCTAACCGCATCAAAATGCCAGTTTCGCTCTATGCCTGTGGATAAGTGCTTTATGGAGCCATCTCGTCGCATTGCATTAAGTCAGACTATTTCAACCACCACGCTCTAACTATTCGCCCACGTTCCCTGCTTTGGTTCGCTCGTGTTACAGGGTATCTCAGACACAACCACCGACGTACCGCATTGTGTAGTCCAAAAGCAAAAACCCCATAATTCACTCTGCGGTCTTGGCTCTTGGCGAGAGCAACAACAAACGATTGACTGGAATCAAAAGTTCGCTTGTCGTCTGACAAGACCGCACAGAAAACTATGGGGTTCAACGATTCCAGTCTTTCGCCCAGATGCCACTCTAGACGGATTGGATTATACCTTACTTAATAACAGAAAACCATTCAGGTCGCAAAACTCTTAATTGAAATACTCTTAATTTAGGTATTTGTTGCCAATTGTTAACAGCTTGTCTAGTTACCCCAAGCAACTTTGCTAGTTTTGCTGGTGTTCCTGCTTTATTTACGAAATATTGTTTGTCCATGTTGTTTATTGTATACATTTATTTACAAAGTCAAATTATTTTATTGTTTTTGATGTTTTTTTGCGTCAACGGGTAAATTATCGTTTACACTTCAATCATCAGCACAACGCTGATACTTCATTAGATAAATTAAGGACACATTATGAGTAATAGAAGTTATTTTGAAGAAGACGATAATATTAGAGAACTCAAAGCGCAAGACTTTTGGGAAGCTCGTCAATACAACATTTTGAGAGCAAATCCAATCTGCTCAGACCCCGATCATCCTGGTTGCGACAATTGCATGGGGGACGAAGATGACAATTAAATTTACCTACAACGGCAACGAAACAACTCGTACGTTTCCTCGCACATTAGCTGAGGCATTTCCTGCAACCCCACAACCCAATTTCGAGGATGATATGGATAACGAAGATAAATTAATCTGTTTGATTTGCGTAATCATGTTTGTATTCACGTTTACTTTAATGTATTTGGGGGTTGTATGACTATCAACGACTTACTCAAACTTAATGTAAACGACCACACAGAGAAAAAAGGACAACTGACATACCTATCATGGGCGTGGGCATGGGCAAAGGCACTAGAGGCTGATCCAGGCGCTACATGGGACGTACAGATGTTCAACGACAAGTGTTTCATGGAAGTCAACGGAACTGCTATGGTGTTTGTCACAACTCAGCTTTTTGGCAAACAAATGACTTGTCAGCTCCCAGTTATGGATCACAGGAATAAGGCAATCATTAACCCTGATGCGTTTCAGGTTAATACTGCCATTATGCGGTGCATGACTAAATCATTGTCATTGCATGGTCTCGGTCTATACATTTATGCTGGTGAAGACTTACCCCAAGGTGAAGAGCCTGAATCAAATGTAAATGAGTCAGAAATGGCTGACTATATGGCTTTGTTTGAAGAATGTGTATCAATTGATGCATTACAAAAAGCATTTGTGCAGGCAATAGCTGCAACAGATGGGGACAAAGACTGGCAAAAGAAACTTATAGGTAAGAAAGACGAATGTAAAAAGAAACTTAAAGGGTAACAAATGAAAGAGAATCTTTTGAGAATGGATTTAAGAGATTATTTTGCATCCCAAGCGTTGATCGGGATTATCTTTGGGCGCAAAACAATTAACAAAGAAGTTATTGAACTTTCATACAAAGTTGCAGATGCAATGATGGTTGAGAGGGAATTTAAGAAAATTGAGCCTAGAGGCATAAATGGGGGTGTAGATGAATGATATTGAACAAGGCACAGAAGAATGGTTTGCCATACGTTGCGGAAAAGTAACCGCATCCAGAATTGCGGACATTATTGCCACAACAAAGTCAGGTTACTCTGCCAGTCGTGCCAATTACGAGGCGCAACTTATTTGCGAGATTTTGACTGGCAAACCAGCGGAATCTTTTACAAATGCTGCGATGGCATGGGGCACAGAGACAGAACCACTTGCAAGAGCGCAATACGAGTTGAAAACTGGCAACATGGTCAACCAGATTGGGTTTGTTGTACATCCAAAGATTGAACAAGCTGGAGCATCCCCTGATGGTTTGGTTGATAATGACGGACTCATAGAAATCAAATGCCCAAATACCAGCACGCACTTGGATACACTTTTGTCTCAAAAAGTGCAATCAAAGTACATTACTCAAATGACTTGGCAGATGCTATGTACAGGTAGAAAGTGGTGCGATTTTGTGAGTTATGATCCTAGATTGCCTGATAATCTACAACTCTTTATTCAGCGCATTGAGCTAGATGAGGATTACGCAAAGAAACTGCAGAATGAAGTAGTTATGTTTTTAGTAGAAGTAAATGAAAAAATAGAAAAATTAAGGAAAATAAATGTCTAAAGTAACGCAAGAAGTCACAGCTGTAGTCGGTAAGTACAAAGACCAATCTGGTCAGGAAAAGAACCGCTATCAACGAATTGGGTCAATCATTGAAACGAAAAACGGCCCAATGCTAAAGATTGACAACATTCCTGTTTGTGAGCCTGCTTGGTCTGGCTGGGCATACTTGAATGAGCCAAGAGAAAAGAAGCCTGTTGACGACATTGGTTTTTAAGTTTTTGGGCGGTCTACTGTGTTAGCTACAGTATTTCAAATATGCTAGTCACATTTGAAGAATGGGAAACGCTGCTTTATGCGGAACCGCCCAATTTTGAATTTAAATTAAAGTAAATCAAGATAAATAAAGGTAAATTATGAAAACATTTAATATATTTCAAGAGTTGAGCGAAATGGTTAGTCGTGGATTTTCTCGTGCTACAGACCCAGAAACGTCTAAAGAAGCTGGGGCAAGTGTCAATGTCAGTAGAATAGAAAAAGTCGTCCTAGATGCGATTAAAGCCTTTCCAAATGGTTGTATATTGCAAGACATAGAACACGCTTTACCTCACATTAGGCAAAGTTCCATATCTCCCAGAATTCGTCCATTGATCCGCAAAGGATTAATCATTGATACAGGCGAAGTCAGACCAAGTTTTAGTGGTAGAAACCAACGTGTTTTAAAGGCACTTGTATGACTAAAGAAGTAATGAAACAAGCACTTGATGCGTTGAAAAATACAACTCCTTTTGGCTTTAATATGGAGGCTGATAAAAGATTTTATTCAGCTATTGAAGCCCTAGAAGAAGCACTAAAGCAAGAGCAGGATGAGCCTTTAGCGTGGTTTAGAGAAGAAAACGGAGAAAAGATTTATTACGAAACAAAGGCTTGGGATAATTGTTTAGCTCTCTACGCCACATCACAAAATAAAAAATGGGTAGGGTTGACTGAAGATGAAATTTACAAAATAGCGTTTCAATTAGAAGGTGAACATTGGAAAAAAATTTTTAATGCTATTGATGCTAAATTAAAGGAGCGCAACACATGAATAGAAGACTAACACCAACAACACAACTTAGGTGGGTAGACCGCCATATCACTTATTTGAGTGGATATGATTACATACACGCAGATATAGAAG
>Ga0207957_1000080_pt1 | contig 23271 bp, 13 predicted proteins | sample CryBogCBH27Jun07_FD_184603 | JGI IMG/M metagenome (GOLD analysis project Ga0207957, IMG submission 184603) | Freshwater microbial communities from Crystal Bog, Wisconsin, USA - CBH27Jun07 (SPAdes) | ecosystem: Environmental > Aquatic > Freshwater > Lake | place: Crystal Bog, Wisconsin, USA...
GTATCAGCTTCATATGCAACCCAGGCGTTAAATTCATACACAGCATCCTATGTAGCAAATGCGCAAACTGCTAGCTATGTTCAAACAGCTCAGACTGCATCATACGTACTTAATGCTATAAGTTCTTCATATGCAACAAGTGCATCTTTAGCACAAACAGCCTCTTACGCAGCAAATGCTCAAACTGCTTCCTATGTCTTAAATGCTATAAGCTCTTCCTATGCTTTGAGTGCTTCCTATGGAGTTAGTTCTTCCTATGCCATATCAAGCAGCTACTCAGTAAGCTCAAGTGCTGCATTACAAGCTCAAACAGCTTCTTTTGTTACGACAGCACAAACTGCATCCTATGTGCTTCAAGCAGTAAGCTCTTCTTATGCAGTAACAGCGTCTTACGTAGCAAATGCTTCAAGCTTCCCTTACACAGGATCGGCTGTAATTTCAGGTAGTTTAACTGTGACAGGATCGGTGAATATCTCAGGATCAACTATACAAACTGGAAATAACACTTTAATTGGAACTACAGTATTATCAGGTAGTGTTGCAGTAAGTGGATCTCAAACCTTTACAGGTACTGCTACAAATATAGGAACAGTTACTCAAACTGGTTCATTCCTGGTAAGTGGTTCGACCACTCAGGTAGGTAATAATACTCTAAGTGGTAGTAATACTATTCAAGGAAGTAATACGATTGCAGGTAGTAATAGTATATTAGGTAACACTGTAATGTCGGGTAGTTTAACTATATCCGGATCTCAAGGAAGTAGTACAACTAATATTAACATTTATGGCGATACTAGTATTAATGGTGCTATTAAATTTTTACCAGTAAGTGAGAATATTAATAATAGTATTTCTGCATCTTATATTTACGTATCAGGCTCTACTCAGGATTTATACTTTACACAAAACGGTAGTGGGTATGCAAATACAACTCGTTTAAGATGGCTTGAAGGTAACTTATATACAGGATTATTAAATGGTGGTTTAATCACAACTCAATCTTCTACTGTTTATCAAATAAGCAGTGGTAGTGGTATTATTGTTAACTTGAATGCAAGTTTAAATGCTAATCCGTATCCAACTGTACAATACTTAAACTGGGGTAACTTATCTGCAAGTATTGCTCCATTATCTGCTTCCTATGATCAATCCTTTGTAGGTATTGATAATACAGGAAACATATATGCTCAAGGTACTCCACTTGCCGATGGACAATTCCAGACTATAATTCAAATAGGTGTTGTATTACATCAAAACCACTCCACTATTAATGGTGTTGCTACACAACCTGAAGTAGCTTATGGATGGGAACAAAGAAGTAGTACTTTTATTCAAGCATTTGGTCCTTTAAAATTATCAGGATATACTCTAGCAGTTAGTGGATCTTCCACAGGTAGTTTAATAGTAGGTAGTGGTACAGCATATTTAGACGGAGGTAACTACCCAGTAGATCCAAACAATCCAAGCTATGTAACTGGACAAGGAGCAAATACCTCAAGAATATTTAGATATTACGATTCAGGATCTGGTACTAACAACTGGGTATATGATACCAATAATGGTGCAGGATATGGTTCTATAAATCCAACTCAATACTCAAATAATGGAGTCTTAACAGCAGTACCAGGAGGGGGTGGTGCAAACAGACAATGGTCAATTCAAAGAGTATTCTTCTTCCCTACTTCACCGTTATCACCAAAACCTATAGTAGTTTACTACGGTAATGCAACTTATACTACTCAAGCTGATGCTACTGCCAATGTACCATTTGAACCTTTTACGGAAGCACCAAATACAGCAGCCAATGCAATTTACTTAGGTGCATTAATTGTAAGAAATGATGCCAACTTTACTAATACAGCCACTTATGCAATCCTACCTGGAGGTTTATTTAGACAGGTAGGAGGATCGGGAGGGGGTGGATCTGTAGTAACACAGACTTTAGCAGGTTTATCGGATGTAAACATATCAGGACAGACAGATGGTCAACCGCTTGCCTATAGTGCTACTCAAGGAAAATGGATTAACAGTACTTATATTAGTGCTTCGGTGGCAGGTAATGCTACTTCAGCTACTTCTGCTTCCTATGCACAAACTGCTTCATTTGTAACTACAGCTCAAACTGCTTCCTACGTCTTGAATGCTGTGAGTTCTTCATATGCTTCTACAGCTTCTTATAGTTTATCAGGAAATGGATTTCCATTCTCAGGTTCAGCTGTTATTACAGGTAGTTTGAATGTAACAGGCTCAACTACATTTGTAAACCCAAACCTTAACTATGGTGATGGTGTAATAGGACCAGAATTAACAACCACTGCTACATTTACTTCTGGATCAGATTGGTCCGGTTCTTACAACTCTTGGACTCATATTTCAGGATCAGTATCAAGTAGTATAACTAGTAATCTTAATGCTGTTATAGGTAACTATTACATAATTGCAGTAACAAATACAAGTGTTACTTCAGGTTCAAGTGCATATAGTTTTGGAGGTCAAGGACAATCCGGTTTGGTGTCAAATGGTACTTATTATACTCTTGGAGGTAAAGCAACCACTACAGCACCTCTTACTATTGGTACTACAGGTAACTTTAACGGAACTGTATCAGTTTCAGTTAAACAAATCACTCCAGGTACAGCATCTTTTGTACTTAATAACGTATCGGGTAGTGGAGGTACGGAATTTAGAGCAAGTAATAATAACATTACTAGTACATTTGTAGGTTTTAATAGTGGTAGATATAATTACGTCGGAACTAATACAGGTTTTGGATATAACGCTTTAGCAACAAATACTGGTAATACAGGTAATACCGCCATTGGTTATAATACTTTAGCAAACTTAACTCAAATAGGATCTAACGCTCCTTTTAATAATACTGCAGTTGGCTCTAGTGCAGGTCAAAATATTACAACAGGTTTGCAAAATAGTGTATTAGGTTCAAGCGCAGGTACAGCTATTACAACAGCAAATAATGCTACATTAATAGGATATAATGCAGGACAAAATATTACAACAGCAGGTGGTACTACTATAGTAGGTTCAGGAGCAGGTCAAAATATTACATCAAATTCTAATAATACTGCATTTGGCTATCAAGGATTATACGCTTTGACAAGTGGTCAAAATAATATTGCATTAGGTTTTCAAGCAGGGCGTTATTATGGAGGTTCTACATCTAACTTATTACAAGTTGCAGACAATTCTATTCTTATAGGTTATCAAGCATACGCAGGAGGTAACTCACAAACTAACCAAATAGTTATAGGCTACCAAACAACAGGTCTAGGTTCAAACACAACAGTAATAGGTAACTCATCTACAACAGTAACGGGACTATACGGTAACTTATTATTAGTAGGAAGTGGTAGTGCTAACTTAATGACAGGTTCTGCTACTGGTTCAGGCTATACATTAAACATAGCAGGACCTAGCACATCAGGTTCTCTATACTCAAACGGTTTCTCTGTATTCGATGGTACTATTTCAGGTTCACAACCAGCTAATAACGTATCTTCTTCTTTAATATTAATTAGCGGTAGTATTAACCCGACAGGATCTGCAGGAACAGGTAGTGTAGTGTTAATGAATACTGCGATATCAGCTTCTGCTAATAACCAAGCGTTAGTAGGATTAGATATTAACCCTACTTTTAATAATGGTGCTTTTACAGGGGTAAGTAACTATGGAGTAAGAATACAAAAGACTGCATTATTTAATGATACTTGGGCAAATGGGCAAGCTTATTTTGGTAGTTTAAATCAGGGTGGTAGAATAGCCTTTATTGATGGATATAACGGTTCTTTAAGTGGAACTTTAGGATTTAACTCTGCAAATAATATTAATCCTGTTTTAACTCTTACAACCAATGCAGGCGGTTTAACTTTATCAAATACAGGAGGCGGTACAACTACACTAAGTGGTCAAGCTCAAGTTGTTGTTGTAAGTTCTAATAGTTCTTTAGGACCTGAAATCAGAGCAACAGGAGCATCCGCAAGAATTTTAATAAACTCACAAGGTGCTTCAGGTACTATAATCTTTAATACTTCAGCTACTCAAAATGCTCAAGTATTTTCCACAGGTAACTGGCTTTTACAAAACGGAGGTACATTTACAGACAACGGAGCAAGACTTCAAATATCAGGTTCAATCCAAGCATCGGGTAACTTAGCTAGAGCACAAACAATACTAACAACTTTATCAGCATTGGCTAATAACGATAACTTAATCGGTTTAGACATCGCACCCAACTACGCAGGTGGTGTAGGTAGCGTTGGTACTATAGTAGGTGGATCTGGATACGCTACGGGTTCTTACACACTAGTACCTCTAACCGGCGGTGCAGGAACGGGCGCTACAGCATCTATCGTAGCATCGGGTAGTGTTACTTCAGTAACAGTAACTTCAGCGGGTAGCGGTTATTATTTAGGTGATGTTTTATCAGCATCTTCAGCTAGCTTAGGAGGAAGTGGTAGTGGTTTTACTTATACAGTCAATACACTATCTAACTCAAACGTTAGAAATATTGGATTAAGAGTAGAGGGTATTAACATCGGTAGAGGTGGAGGGTATGTTTCTACTAATACAGTTGTAGGACTAAATTCTTTATTAGCAAACACGACAGGTGGAAGCAATGTTGCTTTTGGTTATTCTGCAATGCAAAATAACACAACAGGTACAAGTAATACTGCTATTGGAGTCAATACATTAAGAGGAAATACAACTGCTAATAGCAATACCGCAATAGGTACTGCTGCAATGCAAAATAATACAACAGGTGGAAGTAATGTTGCTATTGGTACTGCTGCTTTATATACGAATACAACAGGTGGTAATAATACCGCAATTGGTGGATATGCTGCATTAATTAACCTATCAACAGGTTCAAATAATATTGCATTAGGGTCACAAGCAGGACAATTTATTTCAGGTGGTGTTACGAGCTTAACAACTTCAAATAACTCTATTTTCTTAGGTACTAACGCTTACCCATTAGCTGATGCACAAACCAACCAAATTGTAATAGGAACTAACGCAATTGGTCTAGGTTCCAACTCAACTATAGTAGGTAACTCCTCTACAACAGTAGCTGGAATATATGGTAACTTAGTATTGGGCGGTAATATAATGACAGGTTCTGCTACTGGTTCAGGCTACACTTTAAACATAGCAGGACCAAGTACAAACGGTTCTCTACTCGTATCAGGATCAACAGTAATCACAGGTTCTCTAACAGTAACTCAAGGTATTACAGGTTCAATTACGTCGGCATCTTACGCTTTGAGTAGCTCATACGCTCAAACAGCTTCTTTTGCTACCAACTTCACTGCATCCAACGCATTAATTACAGGTACTTTAACTGCTCAAACCTTAGTAGTATCTACAATCAGTGCTTCAGTAGAATACAGCTCAGGTTCAAACATATTTGGTAACTCGTTAATTAACACCCAACAATTAACAGGTAGTGTTGGTATAACTGGTTCTTTAACACTGTTTGGTAATGAAATAATCACGGGAAGTTCAAGTGCATTATACGGGTACACAGGTAGTTTATTTGGAACTGCCTCTCAAGCAATCTCTGCTTCTTATGCAGGAACTGCATCAGTATTACTCGGTAGTGTAGTATCGGCTTCATACGCTGCTACAGCTTCAAGTGCAACTACATTTACAGTGGGTGGTGCTACAATGTACTATGCAACTGCTACCAACCCAGGTAGTTCTACTACAGGTGTACATCAAATAGCTACAGGTTCCTTCACTTCTGCCTTCTATAATTATACTCTATCTTCGGTAGGTGCTGCAAGTGCGAGAACAGGACAAATACTAGCAGTTTGGAGTGGATCTACAGTTCAATACACAGATAATTCAACAATTGACATTGGTACTACTTCAGTAGCAACCAATATAGTAACGTTATCTGGAGGTCAAATAGCTCTAAGTTTAGTAGTAAGCAATGCTACGGCTTGGATAATTAAAACATCAATAACTTATATCTAATATGTATCAAGTACAAATGCAGTTTCTTCCCGGGAATAGTACAATTTGGGTAGCACAGCTTACCCAAGACGACCCAATCTATACCTATGATAATGAAAATGATGCTTGGACTCAAGCAATCAACATGCAAAATGCAGATTCAACCGGAAGATTATATCGCGTAACAGTGATAGGTTAATATTTATTATCATAAACCCACGCTTTGGGGACAGTGAACCAAAGCACAACATAAATGGCAATAACTAATGCATTCGTAGCTAGAAACGGTATTATTTCTTTAAGTGATGAACAAATTACAGGTTCATTATTCGTATCAGGTACTTTAGTACAAATAACAGGTTCTTTAAATGTATTAGGTGGTATAACAGGTTCTTTACAAGGAACCATCACTTCAGCCTCCTATGCTCTAACGGCTTCTTACGTAGCAAATGCTTCAAGCTTCCCTTATACAGGATCGGCACAGATCTCTGGTTCTCTAGCAGTAAACGGTCCATCCACCTTTACAGGTACAACGGCAAGTGATGGTGGTCAGTTAGGAGCTGAACTTTTAACATCTTCAGGTTGGACAAGTACAGGTTGGACAGGCTCTTATCCTTCGTTTACCCATACTACAGGTAATACAACTGCCTTAACAAATACTTTAGCAGCAGTTAATGGTAATAACTATGCAATTACTTATACGATTACAGGAAGAACGGCAGGTTCAGTTACAATATCTTTTGGAGGTATTCAATTTAATGGAGCAACTGCTTCAGGGGTTGGTTATGGAAAAGCTACAACAACAACAAATCCTGCTTTTTATCCTACAACAGACTTTGATGGTACATTAACAATATCAGTCAAACAAGTTACCGCAGGTTCGGCTACAACTACATTTCAAAATAGTTCAGCAACTGCAAATATAGAAGTAAGAGCAAGTGGAGCTTCTCCAACTAACACATTTATAGGTTTAAGTAGCGGTAGATTCTCAATAGGTAGTCTTTCATTTCAAAATACATCATTAGGATATAATGCATTAGCTTCCATACTAAGTGCAAATAACAATACTGCAATAGGGTATAATGCAGGAAACTTAATTACAACAGGTGGTGGTAATACTTTAATAGGTTCAAACGCAGGTCAAAATATTACAGCGGCTGGTAATAGTACTATAATAGGAGTAAATGCAGGTCAAAATATTACAACAGCAAGTGGTACTACTATAGTAGGTGGAGGAGCAGGTACAGTTATTACATCAAATTCTAATAATACATTAATAGGTCAAAATGCAGGGAATAATATATCAGGTGCAAGTAATACAGCATTAGGTTTCCAAGCGTTGAATGGGAGTGGTGGTTCTGGAAATAATAATATTGCAATTGGCTCTCAAGCAGGTTTAAATATTTTTTCAGGTATAACTAATGTTTTAATTGGTAATAGTGCAGGTGGTTATTTAACATCAGGATACAACAATGTTATTATAGGTCATTCGGCAGGTACTTTTTTATTGCCACAAACTGCAGGAACAACACTTACTACTAATAATAGCTCTGTTTTTGTTGGAATTAGTATTCGTTCTGCAGCTCAAGGGGCATCAAACGAAGTAGTAATAGCAGGATATAATAATACATTAGGTCAAGTAGGATATGGTTCAAACACAACAGTAATAGGTAACAACCTTACAACAAATACTGCTATTCAAGGAAACTTGACATTAGGTTCTTTAAATCCTGTTTCAATCGGTTTACCTGTGGCTACTCCTTCAACTTCAGGTGGTACTTTAGCAGCAGGTACATATTTTTATCAAATAGTAGCAGTAGATATTTACGGAAACACAACAACACCATCTGCGGAAGCTAATGCGACAACGACAGGTACAACATCAAGCATTGCTTTATCTTGGAATGCTGTTACAGGTTCTGCATCCTATAGAGTCTATAGAGGTATTGCAACAAATGCTCAAAACGTTTATTACACATCTTCTACTAACTCATTTACTGATATTAACGGAACATCAACGGCAGGAACAGTTCCTACTTCTAATACAACTTATTTAAGTAGAATTAATAGTGCTGGTGGACAAACAATTAATGGTTCAAGTATTTTCCAAAACGCAACCACATCTTCAGACGGAGGTGTTTTAGGACCAGAATTAACCACAGCATCAGGTTGGGTATCAGGCTCTGATTGGACAGGAGTTTACAATTCATTTACGCACATATCAGGATCAACAGCTACTACTTTAACTTCGTCCTTGAATGCAGTTGTAGGTAACTTATATAATTTAGTATTTACAGTAACAGGTAGAAACTCAGGAAGTTATAGTGCTACTTTTGGTGGTAATAGCGTTTCAGGACAAACCGGTACTAATAGTGGTTTAGTAGGAAGATATGCTACAACAACTGCTTTGTTGTATGTTTTTCCAACAACTGATTTTGATGGAACTATATCAGTTTCGGTTAAACAAGTTTTAACTGGTTCTGCTTTAATGTCATTACAAAATAGCTCAGGCACTGCAAATATAGAGGTAAGAGCAAGTGGTGTTTCAACAACAAATACACTTATAGGATTGAGTTCAGGAAGGTATTTAGTATCAGGTACAGGAAATACGTCTTTAGGATACGGAACACTTGCTGTAATGGGAGCGGGTATAAATAATACCGCTATTGGATATAATGCTTTAACAAACGCACAAGCACAATCTAATTTACCCGCTACAAACAACACTGCAGTAGGTTCAGGAGCAGGTGCTGCATTAACAATAGCTAGTAATAATACCTTAGTTGGTACAAACGCAGGTACAGCTATTACAACAGGTATTAATAATACTACAGTAGGTTCAGGAGCAGGTCAAGCTATTACAACAGGTAATAATAACCTATTAATAGGTCTAAGTGCAGGAGCTGCTATTACAACAGGAGCTTCAAATACATTAATAGGTTACCAAGCAGGTAATACAATACTAACCGGTAACGCAAATAATACTGCAGTAGGCTCTTCAGCATTGAGTGGTTTAACAATTGGTGGCTTTAATGTAGGTATAGGCGCTAATACTGGTAGAGCTCTTGGTACAGGAGGCAGTACTACTTTATTAGGATATAATGCAGGTTACAACCTAGCAAACGTGAATAATAATATTGCAATAGGATATAGTGCAGGTTATTATGCCGGTTCAGGAACTACAACAAACGTAACAGCTTCAAATTCATTATACTTGGGGTATGATGTTCGTGCATCAGCAAATGGAGACACAAACGAAGTTGTAATTGCAGGATATAACGGAACTCAAGGTGCGATAGGTTTAGGCTCAAATACCACCGTAATAGGTAACAACGCTACTACAGTAACGGGATTATACGGTAACTTAGTACTTGGAGGTAACCTAATCACAGGATCTGCTACAGGATCTGGTTATACTTTAAACATAGCAGGACCTAGCACATCAGGTTCTCTATACTCAAACGGTTTCTCTGTATTCGATGGTACAATCTCAGGTTCTCAACCTGCTAATAATCCATCGTCTTCTTTAATATTAGTATCAGGCAGTTTTTATGCTGCAGGATCAAGAACTTCAGCAGTTTACATTGCTCCTTATTTAACAGCAACGGGAAGTACACAAATATTAGAAGCAGTAAATATTAACCCAAGTTTTTCTGGCTCAACAGCTGCAAAAGTAGCCTTAAGAATTTCTACTGGTAACTTGATAATTGGAAGTAACAATGATGGAGGTAGTAGAGCATTGTACGTAGGAGGTTATATTGAAACACCTATTGGTGTACTAGCAACAGCTATAGGTGCAAATAGCATTGGTCCTTATACTGGAAATTCTGTAAGCATAGCAGCAACAAATTTAAACTTAACTGGATCTAATATTAACTTATCAGGTAGTGTAAATTTATCAGGTTCTTTAACAGTATCTCAAAATATTACAACTACAGGTACACTAACAGCTCAAACATTAGTAGTACAAACGATTACCTCATCTGTTGAATATAGCTCTGGATCAAACATATTTGGTAACTCAACAGCAAACACACAACAATTTACTGGATCAGTATTAATAACAGGTTCATTAACATTAACAGGTAACCAAGTAATAACAGGTAGTATTACAGCAACCGCAGGTGGTTTCGACTCAGACTTAACACTTAAGAATATCGTATCGAGAGATTTATCTCTTTACAACATAGCAAACGAGGTCTCTCCAATCATATACACTTGGAAAGATGAAACAAGAGGAACAACTCCAAGGTTTGGATATGGTGCCCAAGAATTACAAACCCTAATTCCTGAAGCAGTTTACCAAAATGGAGGTACATTGGCTGTAGATTACACCCAAGTACACACAGTATTAATAGATGAGAATACAAAACGTATCCAAGAACTAGAAAAACAAGTTACAGAACTAAAAAGATTAATTAATGAGTTGGGCAGCACTATCAAGTAGTCAATGGGTAAGTTATAATAACCTACAAAACGCAGTAAATACCAGTGTCTTCATCGCCACTGGTAACCCTATTCCTGCAACTAACCAATGGGTTAATAAAGGAAATGCACCAACCTATGTAAACTTATACACAGGAGCGCCTGGATATGCTGCAAAAGCACCTACACAATGGTTAGCTCAGCAGAATATGGTGGCAGCTCCAACACCTGCTCCTACCCCTGCTCCAACCACTGCACCTACACCAGCTCCAACTACTCCTGCACCAACTCCTACTCCAACTACTGCACCTACCACAGCTCCAACCACCGCACCTACTCCTGCACCGTCTACGGCTCCGACTACAGCTCCAACCACTGCACCTACACCAGCTCCAACTACTCCTGCGCCTACAGTAGCACCTACTACGGCTCCTACTACAGCTCCAACACCTGCACCAACAACAGCGCCTACAACTGCTCCAACTCCTAGTCCAACTCCTGCTCCAACCACAGCACCAACGCCTAGTCCAACTATAGCTCCAACAACAGCTCCTACTACTGCTCCAACACCAGCTCCATCAACTGCACCGACTACAGCACCTACCCCTGCACCAACACCAGCTCCATCAACTGCTCCAACGACTGCACCTACTCCTGCACCGTCTACGGCACCAACAACTGCTCCAACGACTGCACCTACTCCTGCACCGTCTACGGCACCAACAACTGCTCCAACTCCTAACCCTACGCCAGCTCCTACAACTGCTCCTACTACTGCTCCAACACCTGCTCCATCAACGGCTCCAACAACCGCACCTACACCAGCACCTACACCTGCACCATCTACAGCTCCGACTACAGCACCAACTCCTAACCCTACACCAGCTCCATCAACTGCACCGACTACAGCACCTACTACTGCTCCAACACCTAGCCCAACCCCAGCACCAACTGCAGCAACAGCTAATTTACAGGTAAATGCTAAGAAGTCTACCTCTGCTGGTACATACTATATGTGGTGGAGTGTGGATAATGCAAACTGGACTAGATTTAGTCCAGCATTAAATACAGTCTGTAGTAACGTAGGTACAACACCTTCATATCCAGTTGGTACTACATTCTATATTACAATGTCTAATACAAGTGGTCCTACAGTTCAAGGATGGGCTACATTATATTCTGCAGGTGGTAACTGTCCAGGTACTACAACAAACTGTACTTCAAATACAGTAACTACAGTAACTTCAGGATTATTAACAGGATGGTTTACTGGTAATACTGCAGCAGGAACGTGTTAATATTAATTAGAAAAAGTTGCTTTTTTGCTCTTTTTTGTATATATTTATTAGTAACTAAATAAAGTTTTGTATGGAAGAAGTAACACCCCAAGAGGATTGCGGCTGTGGACGTAAAAGCAAATCCCTATACACTAGAAATTACTTTCTAAATCATTCCAATCTTGAGTTTTTTGCAATTGAAAACTTTGTAACTGAAGAAGAATGCGATTATTTATGCTCGATGATTGAGCAAAACAGCTATAGATCTCAAGTAGCAGGTGATGGAGCACAAGCAAGTACTGAAAGCGAAGCTAGAACAAGTCACACATCTACGCTATACACATCAGATCCAATTGTCGACTTAGTTAATAAGAGAATTAGCACAGAGTTAGAAATCCCAGAAGAGAATGGTGAAGAGATGCAAGGGCAAATCTACCAAGTAGGACAAGAGTTCAAACATCATTACGACTATTTTGAAGGAGATGCTTATTATAACCACTGTTTAGCTAGTGGTCAACGTACCTATACCTTCATGATATACTTAAACGACGTAGAGGAAGGTGGTGAAACAAACTTTCAAAAGCTAGATAACTACTCTATTAAGCCTAAAAAAGGAATGGCTGTTATATGGAAGAATTCAGATGGCCATGGAACGGAAAATCCAGCTGCTTTACATGCTGGTACTCCTGTAGCTAAAGGTAAGAAGATCATTATTACTAAGTGGTTTAGAACTAATAAGTGGGATAGCAGTGAAGATGCAAGATTATCTATAGAGTATTGGAAAGACAATGCCAATAAGAAAGAATTTAGAACAAAAGAAGACTTACCTAAACTTACTGAAACAGGCTTTAAAGTAGTTAAAGTACCAGAGAATACTTGGAGACTGATTCAGGAAGCATATAAACTTCTTCAGAACGCAAAGACTACAGAATTGTGGGATGGAATGGAAAACTTCATACATGATAAAGACGGTAAACCTGCTGACTTAGAGATATTCAATATGGATAACTGCTTTAGAATAAAGGAGATTATCCAAGAAGAGCTACAACCAATCCACGAAGAGTTTATTGAACATAAAGAAAGGTTAAAACCAAAATGGATCTATGGAATTAGATCTTATAAGAATGGTGCTATCCTTGAAACCCATACAGATACTGTAGAAACCCACCACGTGTCTTCTATTATCATTGTTGATAAGAAAGTAGACAAAGACTGGCCATTAGACTTCCAAGATCACAATGGTAATTGGCATAAAGTATATGCTGAACCAGGCGATATGATCCTATACGAATCAGCAAATTGTTTACATGGAAGAATAGAACCTTTTGAAGGAGAATACTATAGAAATTTCTACACACATTACACTTTAGCCGATTATAAATTTGTACCATAGTTATGGATTATGTTGTTTTTAGCACTAGTAATTCAGACTATCAATCATGGCAGTGTAGATTATTAGAATACTCATTCAAGAAAGTAAATCAACCTGGTAAGTTAATTAGGTTATGTAGCTATAATGCTCATAACTGCCACAGACCTTTTGATACTTCGGACATTTCAGAAATTATAAAACTACCTGATTATAGAACCAGATGGACTAACTATACTCATGAAGTTGATAAGGATTATGGAATAGTGAATAAGACTGAGAGTCTAAAGTACTGGCTTAAGAATTACCCTGGATTAAAAGATACAGATAACGTACTCTTTGTAGATCCTGATATGGTATTTGCAAAAGCTATTACTCAAACTACTACTGAAGGTACCATCATCGCTCAAAGATGGATAGATGAAGGAGCATCAGATGGAGCTCCATTTAAAAACTACGCAAGTCATATTAAAGATAAAATAAAGCCAGAGACGGTTTTCATGTATCCTTATATCGCAACTGTAGGTGATCTAAGAAAGATAGTAGACAGGTACCTTAGTCTTTGCTATAAGATGAGATTAGAAAATTATCCTCATTTATGGGAAGCAGAGATGTTTTCTCTTATTATGGCTACTATAGAACAAGGTATAGAAGTTAAGACTGTAGATAATTTAGGCTTTTGCACAACTTGGGCTAGTAGAGAAAAGTACAACAACAAAGAATTCGTAGACTCTGTATCGCTTTATCACTATCCATGGGATATTTTAGATAAAGAAGGCAACAGATTGTTTAATAAACAAGACTATACTTTATATACAAAGGGAGAAAGATGGAGTCAAGTAGATCCAAACAAAGCTACAACCTATTTAGAGCAACAATTCCTACAATTAATAGATCAATACAATATTGAAAAGAAGATAGACTTTTATTGGGATGATTTTGAACTTATAGATTCACTATTTGAATACACTCCTAAGAATAAGTACCTAGTTTTTAGACCTTGGCCTGGTGGATTCAATAATATACGAATGTCGCTTGAATTAGCAGCTTGCATTGCTTTCCTACAGAATAGAATACTTGTATTACCTCCAGAGTATAGAATGTATTTACTTAACAATACTAATTCATTCTCTACTTTCTTTGACACTAGCGATCTTGGTATTAAAACCATGTCTTTTGAAGACTTCGAAGAGAAGTTCAATGTACAAGGTTGGGGAGAGATAGAAGCAATATCACATACAATCGACACTGACGTTGTTGGTAAACTACTTACAACTACTACACCTCCCGACAACGCAATACACGGTCGTGAAGTAGAAGATATCAACCCTTTAAATAATCACCAAATACTTTATTACAAAGATAATTTATTAGGAAGCTTTTATTTAAACATCTTCTCAGAGAGACTACCAGAACTATGTAAATACGTAGCTAGACATATTCACTATAATAAAGATATCTTTACTGAAGGGTACAAAGCTGTAGAGTTTTTAGGAAACTTCTATGCAATCCACGTTCGTAGAAATGATTTTCAATACAAAGACCTTTATTCTCCTGTAGATGTAATCTATGAAAATATAAGAGAAGTTGTACCTGAAGGAGCTAGACTGTACATTTCTACCGATGAAGGAGATAAGAGCTTTTTTGATCTTTTAAAAGAACACTACGAGCTTTTTTTCTACGATGACATTAAACACTTAATTTATTCCAATATAAACGAAGACCTAATTGGTCCAATAGAACAAATCATTTGTACTTATGCAGCAACCTTTATTGGAAATAAACTATCTACGTTTTCATCCTACATATACCGCATAAGAGGTTACATGAAGAGCATCCTAGATAAGAGATTTCTAACTATTCAGCAAAAATGCTTACCAAACATAGAAGAGAAGTATTGGTGGGTAGCTTCATGGGCTAGAGAATATTCAATGGGGTGGGAATTAATAAATGAAGTAAGATATTTCGATTCTAACTTAAATGATGAACCTAAAACAATACTTGTTTCGATAGCTTCTTATAGAGATGCTCAACTAACAGATACAATAGACAGTTTATTTGCAAATCAAAGCGGCAAAAACAAGGTAATTATAGGAGCCTGTATGCAGGACACCAAAGAAAATTATGAGGCGTTTAAATACAAGGATCACCCTAATGTAAGGATTTTGTTTATACCCTACGAAGAAGCTAAAGGAGTTGGATATGCAAGAAACCTAATTCAACAGCAATTATTCGAAGGAGAAGATTATTTCTTACAGATAGACTCACATAGCAGGGGTTGTAAGAACTGGGATGAGATCTTAATTAAGCAAATAAACCAATGTCCAACTAATAAAGCTATTCTTTCAACTTATCCTAATGGATTTGACGTCTTGGATGAAGAAGAGAGGTATTTTAATCACACCACTTGCCCTTATTTAAAGATAAATGGCATAGATGATAACGGTAAGATGCATATTACCAGCGCTGGTACTGTAGAAAAAGGAGATACTATGCTAGGATTCTGGCTAGCTGCTGGATTTCTATTTACAAAAGGACAATGGTGTAGAGAAGTTGTTTACAGTAAGGAGTTATACTTCTCAGGAGAAGAAGATCATATTTCAGTAATGTCTTATGTAAAAGGATGGGATGTTTATGTACCAGACACTTCAACAATATGGCACGATTATACCGATAACAGAATACAAAGTCCTAAAAAGTACAGACCTTTACATTGGGAAGACCATCCTGGATCAGAAGCTAATCTTCAATTATTGAATGAGTTGTACAAAGATGCTTATGGAGGTTCATATCAAAGAACACCAGCAGACTTTGTGGAGCTAGCTAAGAAGATATCTAAGTATAATGATCATGTAGATATTGAAATCGTATTCGATTACGAAAAGCTACCTCCTCCAGATCCATCTAAGCAAATAAAGGTAATTATATTCGCATTTAGGAATAGTAATAACAAAGAAATATTTAGACCAGACATATCTGATGAAAGTATTTTTAACCGTACTTCTAATAGTCTTACTTTTAAGATTTTTAACCACGTATATGAAAATGCTACAAACATTATTTGGTTTTATAAGTACCACGACGATACTTTTGGCGATGTTGTTGAGTTGCCTATTATAAAGAATGATAAAAAATACATGCTATGATAGAGTTAGATAATGTCACCTTATGTACTGTAAGCAGTGTTCACATAGATCACCATATAAGAGCTTTAAAGTATTCTTCCCAATATTTTAAGTTTGCTAAAACAAAGTTCATATCAGACAAAGAAATAAACGAACCTGGTGTTGAGTGGATAAGGTGTGAGGAGATGACAAGCCAGCACGACTATAGCTTTTTCATGGTTAATGAATTTTATCAGTACTTGGATACAGAATTCGTTTTAATAGTACAGGCTGATGGATTTATAATTAACCCTTACAAATGGACTGATATCTTTTTAGAGTATGATTACATAGGAGCACCCTGGCCACACGAACCTCAATATGGCTTTGCTGGAGATACTAGAGTTGGAAATGGTGGGTTTTCTCTAAGATCCAAGAAGCTGATAGACATGCCAGTTAAGTTAAATTTTCCTCATAGAAATAAGCAGGAAGATAGATGGCACGAAGATGGATATTATTGTATAAGTCAAAGAAAAGCATTAGAAGAGAATGGATGTAAATTTGCTCCTTTAGAAGTTGCAAAGCATTTTTCACATGAAATGCACGAAGCAGATTTGGAAGGCATAGAACCTTTTGGATTTCACGGAAGACCAAGGAAAGAATTCTATGACTTTGAAGCTGAACACACAAGACGTTTAAGTTTAAGATTTACTAAACACACAAACTTTTAAAGATTATGATATTTGTAAGCATAGCTTCATTTAGAGATAAAGAACTCATTAAAACAGTCAACAGCTGTTTAGCCAAAGCTAAGTATCCTAGCAATATTAGAATAGGTATTTGCTGGCAGTATGATGAGGAAGAAGATCTAACTGCTTTTGATACTATTCCACAAGTAGAGTCTTATAAAGTATATTGGAAAGATGTTGAAGGAAGTGTTTGTTGGGCTAGGAATTTAATCCAAGAGAAGTTATTTAGAGGCGAAGATTACTACTTCCAAATAGATTCTCACACTTTATTTGCCCAAGACTGGGATGAGCTTTTAATCGAAATGTACAAAAGTTTACCTACCGATAAAGCAGTAATTTCAGTTGGACCTCCTTACTATTATGATGAAACAGCAGAAGGTGCTTTACCTCCAGAACCATGGGATGAAAACATAGAGGCTATAGGCGATATTAAATTTGAAACTGTTGTTAAAAAACAAAAGCTAGATTCATTTGGTAATGGCTTTTTTGTTTACGGTTTTCTACCAGCAGACGATATTTCAAAGCCAATCCCTGCTAGACATATAAGTGCTGCTTTACTGTTTACAGTTGGTAAGTGGGTAAGAGAAGTGCCTTACGATCCTAACTTATATTTTCACGGAGAGGAAGGGTCTTTGGCTTTGAGATCGTTTACAAATGGATACGATATCTATAATCCAAACAAGTTTGTAGTGTGGCATTCTAAGTACCGTTTTCCAGACAGAAAGCGTCACTGGAATACTTTTGATGAACAGATAGTAGGTAGAATGCAAGCAGCAAATAATCAAAGATATCAAAAAATCATACGTAATGAATTAGAAGGTATTTATGGATTAGGAACTCAAAGAACCTTAGAGGACTGGAAGAACTACTCAGGTATAGATTTTATTAACGATACAGCTAGCGAAGATGCTTATAAAGGAGTGACACCCAAATTATAAAGTATGAGAAAGATAAAAAGCGTAATAATAGACGGTAAACTAATAATGGTATTAGATGCTGTTAGATTTCAAACATCTGATACAATTGACCGCTTTGATCTAAGTATACTCCAAGGTAGAGATTATAGAATAGTAGTTACACATGGAGTTGTAGGCGAACTAGTAGATATGATTGTAAAGAATTACTACGGATTAGATAAAAATAAGCTTATTTTCTTATGTAATAATATTGAAGCGCAGCAAATTTTAAGCAAAAACGGATGTAGGGCTTTTAATATTAGCGAATATGTTTTTTTAAATGATGATACTTATAATATTATAGAAGCTGAAAAACAATACGACTGTGTTTATTTAGGACGTAGAGCAAAATTAGAAGGTTTATTTAAAACACCTTATAAGAGTAACGTAAAGCACTTCCTGTTAAACGAAGAATCTACTGTTAATGAATCAGCAGTTACGTTTGAGTATGCAAAGTCTTTGAGTGGTATTATGACATCTAAAGCTGAAGGATCTTGCAGAGTAATCGCTGAAATGTTGATGTGTGGATTGCCTATAGTTAGCATTAAAATGCCTAACTTACCTAAGCAGGATTATTTCCCTCACACTTTATTCAACATATACAGCACGTACGAAGTTGTACTTCCAAACACAGTAGGAGGTAGAGAGTTGTGGTTAGATGATTATAACAGTATTACTTGTGAAAGGAATGATGAAGCCATAGATAACGCTATTCAGGAAATTATAGGAAGAAACTTGGATAGAAATATTATAAGAAGAGATTACTTAGGTAGGCTTTTCACAGAAAGATTAAAGTTTTTATACTTAATAAAAAGCACAGCAGAAGAACTAGACTTAAATTTTTGGGATATAAGTTTAGATGATTTTATAACCTTACCTTATTCAAACTGCTCTTTACAAACCCAGGAATGGAAAAGAGTAGTACAACATTTTAAAACCCTTTTTTAATGACAACACTTTCAGACATTTATTACAACGACGACTCTTTAAGAACTCCCGACAATGGAGGAGACAAAGGCACAGCACACTCTTATATAAGAACATATGATTCTATATTTGAGCAGTATCAAAACAAAGACATCAATATTCTAGAAATAGGTGTATACGAGGGTCATTCCTTATCGCTTTGGAATAAGTACTTTACTGCCACTAGCAAAGTATACGGAGTTGATATTAACAGCGACTGCAAGCAATATGAAAGAGATAACATATCAGTATTTATAGGAGATGCTACCAACGAAGATTTTATAAAGCAATCTTTTGATGGTATTAAATTTGATATCATAGTTGATGACGGCTCTCACATAAAGGACGAACAGTTAGCTTCCTTCAAAGTTTTATTTGACACCTATTTAAATGAAGGTGGAACTTATATTATAGAAGATATAGGATGTTTAGACGACTACCAAGCTGATTTTGAAAATCTGCACTCTTCATGTAGAATATTGGACACAAGACGTATTCAGCAAAGATGGGATGATGCGTTAGCAATCTACACTAAGTAAAATGAAAGTAGGAATATTTTATCAGATGTGGCAGGGAAATCAAAAAGCTGCTTACGAATCTTTAAAGCAAATTAGAAAGGTTTATCCTGATAATGAAATAGCTATATTAGTTGTTGGAGTTAAAAGGGAAGATTTAGATTTATATGAAAACAGCTACTTGAGTATTATTAGAAGAGATTTCAATATAAAAAAGATTGAGCATTTGCATAAAGATGATAATATAGGATACTTCGACCAGGGACGAACGGTAGATGATCTTTTAGAATATAACGATATCCTTTTAGAAAAGACTCTCTATATGTTCGAGGAGTCTACTGAGTATGTAATTAATGCTAGTGAAGATTTATACATATTCAAAGAAATTCCAATTAATCCAAACTTCGATGTTTGTGGTAATCCAAGACCTTGGGATTATTGGATGAAAGAAGAAATGAAAGAGAAATTTAACTATGATAAATTCTCAGACTTTATTTGGTTCCAACACGGACATTACTTAAATTTAAAGAAACTAAAAGAAGTATTTAATCAACAAAAAAGAGATTACGTAATCAAGACTTTAAAAGATCTATATCCAAACGAATTATCTATCTTCTCGGATTTTTTCATAGGTGTGTGGTGTGCTTTAGCCTACGATACGTTTTCTAGAGCTGATTACCTATTGGAATTGCCTAGTGAAATTACAGAAGAAACACCTTTGGAAACTTTTAATAGGACAGATTGCTATGCTAGGCATGGCTACAAAGCATTATACAACCAACCTCTATAAAATGAAAATACTAGTCTGGGGAATCGAAGATGAATTAGTGACAGCTGAGACCAAAGCAATCCATCTTATAGATACGTCGCATGCTTTTAATGTAGATATGGAATTTATAGGCATAGGTGAAACTTTTATAGGCTTTAGAGAAAGATTACCAATCCTTCAAAAACATCTTAGAACAGTTGATCCTGAAGAAATCATAACAGTAATGGATGGGTACGATACTTTATTCAATAATAAACCTGAAATAGCTTTAGAAAGATTCCTAGCTAAAAATACTCGTATATTAATATCAGCTGAAAAATCATTTACTTACCAATACCCGATGTACTTTGAAAAGTATGATCAAATTAAATCACCATACAAGTTTGTAAATGCAGGTACCTACATGGGTTATGCAGGTGATATTTTAAGTATGTTAGATGTTATGTTTGAAGTTCCTTACGATGGAATTGATCAAGGAATGATAGGAGCTTGGTTATACGATAAGCTAGATCAACCTGAAAAAGTACAATTAGATACCAACTGTGATATATTTTGGGTTACAAGTGGAGATTGGGTTGAACTTAAAAAAATAGCCGAAGAAGAGCTAGAACTTATTAATCCAACTACCAATACCAAGCCTTTTATTATACATAATACCGGTAATGCAGATCCAAATTTAAACGAAACATTTAAAGCTGCCTATAAAAATATAATAAGTTAAGTTTTTTGTCAAAAACAGACTATTTATATATACAACCAAAAATTAAAATATGGCATTTTTAGTTATTTTCGCAATTGCAGTCGCAGCAGGGATTGCTTATTTAATAGTAGATGTGCAAATACACAAAAAATCTTTAAAGACTTCTCAAGTAGAAGACGAAGCTACTCATTTTGTTGAAGCAGTGGAGGCTAAAGTTGAAGCTGAGGTAGTAGAAGTTAAAAAGAAGGTTGCTAAGAAAGCAAAAGCTACTACAGAAGAAATTAAAGCTGAAGTTGCTGCCAAAGTAGCAGAAGTTGAGGCTAAAGTAAAAAAAGCAAATAAAAAAGTTACAAAAAACAAATAAAATATATGGCAAAGTTAACACAAGACGAATTAGATCAATTTAAGAGTTTTAGACAAGAAGCAAACAAACTTGCTGGAGCATTAGGTGAATTACACTTCCAAAGAACCTTAATTGACTTAGAATTAGAGAAAATTAAAGCTGCTGTTCAAGCAAATACAGGTGCACAGCAAGATCAGTTAAGACAATTAGGTGATAAATACGGTGATGGTTCTATCAACATCGAAACAGGCGAAATCACAACTGTAGCTGCTGACTAGTAGACTCCCCAATAATAAATTAGGTTTTGCCAATTACATCAGCTATTTATTACTAGAAATAAATTTATAAAATGGCAGAAGCATTAATTTCACCAGGTGTCTTTCTTGTAGAGAACAACCTTTCCCAAGTATCAGCAGGTCCAATCACAGTAGGTGCCGCATTAGTAGGTCCAACCGTAATTGGTAGAACAAATACCCCAACTTTAGTAACTTCATACTCACAATATGCAGCTAAATTTGGTACAACTTTCATTTCTGGTGGTACAACTCAAGAGTATTTAACATCTCAAGCAGCTTATAACTACTTCCAACAAGGTGGTACTTCGTTATTAGTTACGAGAGTAGCAAGTGGTTCTTACACTCCAGCAAACGCTGACGTACCAAACTACTTAGGTGCAACTGCATCTGTAGTTTTCACTGGTTCTTTAGCAGCTGGTGGTATTTTCCAATTAACTGGATCGATTAACGGTGCTTTCTACCTTACTGGTAGCACTAGCCAAGTTGATAATCCAAGTGCTGGTATTTACTATGTAATAACAGGATCAACTCAAGCTCAAACTTATACTAACTTAGTAAACGAAATCAATTTATACTCAGGTAACTTTGGTTTAATCGCTTCTACATATACAAGTTCAACTGGTGCAACATCAGCTTCATTTAAGGCTTTTGTTCCTAGCACAACTCCAAACGGTGTTTGGAATTATGACTACGTAAGTGCTTCAGCTCCTGCAACTCAATCATACTTTGCTGGTGGTGCTAACTACACTGCAGCGTTTACTTTAGAGACTTTATCAGTAGGTACAGTAATGAACAATAATGCTAGTGCAAGTATTGGTCAAACTACAAATGGTTTATTACCTTCTGGTTCTTCTTCTAACGTAAGATGGCAAATTACAGGTGCTAACACAGGATCTGGTTTATTTACTCTTATCATCAGAGCTGGTAACGACTACACTGCAAACACAAGCATCTTGGAAACATGGGCTAACGTTTCTTTAGATCCTAACCAATCTAACTATATTCAATATGTAATTGGAGATCAAACTCAAACAGTATTAACTGATTCATCTGGTCAAGCTTACTTACAATCAAGTGGTAGCTACCCTAACCAATCTATGTACGTTAGAGTTAAGTCTGTAAACACTCCAACTCCTAACTACTTAAACCCACAAGGTCAAGCATACGCTTACTATACAGCCTCTATTCCAGTAAATGATAGTGGATCTTATAATGGTTCGTTTGGTGGTGCAACTGGTCCTTTATACGGCTTATATAATTTAGGTGCTAATGGTGCTGCTTTGAATATGTATGAGTCAATTCCTACATTCCAATCAATTGCTACTAACCCTGCAAGTAATATTCAAGGTGTATTTGCAAGCGATTATGATACAGCTATTAACTTGTTAGCTAACAAAGATGCATACATTTATAATTCAATTTATATTCCTGGTGCAAGTTATCAAAACGCTCCTGTAGAAATTAGTGCTGTATTATCAACTGTACAAAACCGTGGAGATGCTATTGCAGTAGTTGATATGGTTGGTTACAACCAAGCAATTGGAACTGTAATAAGTAATACACAAGCATTTAATAATACTTATGGTGCTACTTACTACCCTTGGGTACAAGTAAGATCAACTGAAACTGGTAGATTAAACTTTGTTCCACCTTCAACTGTTATTCCTGGCGTATATGAATATACTGATACAGTAGCTGCTCCTTGGTTTGCTCCTGCAGGTCTTAATAGAGGTGGATTAGGAACAGTTATCCAACCTGAATTCAGATTAACTACAACACAAAGAAATAGTCTTTATAGTGCTCAAGTTAATCCAATTGCAGTATTC